>PJTZ01000134.1_pt1 | contig 52818 bp, 33 predicted proteins | sample 1512131 | NCBI WGS metagenome assembly PJTZ01 (sample SAMN08177679, study PRJNA422409) | Soil metagenome, whole genome shotgun sequencing project. | reverse complement strand
CAGGTTGGTCGAACGGGTTGATAGTTTCGTATGTGATCCCTCTGTTGTCTAAGAAGGCGGACACTTGTGCGCATGGCGCACAGTCATTTTTTTCGAATTTAATGATTCTTGCCATGTTGTTGTAAGTTTAAATTTGCGGAGATGTTAGCCATCTCCAAGAAGTTAAAACACGAGACTTGAGGCGGGTCTGCATCTCAAGCATAACAAATATCCAACATTTTAATTCTGGGCGGTAGTGATACTTTTCCACATGCTAGACAAACGGAGAGAATAAACCACGTTCTACGCTTGTTTTTCTGTGTAAAACGTTGATCTATAACTGTTGATCAGAATGTTGATAACTTTAAAATCAATTTTTCCGACTAAAATTTACACAAATTTTCCATAAAAATTGTATAGGTAATATGTGGCAAAACTGACTAAATTTTGACTTGTTTTTCCTCGGCTCTGTGTTTGAATCAGTTGGCATTATTATGCTATTATAACATGTGGATAATTTGTGAATTTATATTTTTTTGAAGCAGTTTATAAATAGGACTGGTAATTTCTTTTTTTACAGAAAAATACAGATATAGGGCGGACGATGCTCATTGGAATATGACCACAATATTTGGTTTGTCTGCGCATTTAACTTATATTGTGCCGCCTTTCAATAAAGTGGCCTTTAGTTATTATTACATATTTAGATGTGAAAAAGACATTACTAACCGTATTTTTTCTTTTGTTTTCTTTGTCTTATACTTTCTCTAGGAGTGAGATAGATTCGTTATTGGGTATATTGGATAAAACGATCACGAATCGAAAGATATACATGGTGAAAAAGCAGGAAAATATAGAAGAAATAAAGAAGAGACTTGCCAAAGCTAATTCTTTAGATGAGCAATTTCACCTTAATAATGCCATTATCTCGGAATATCAATCGTTTATGTGCGATTCGGCTTTGGCATATGTTGATCGTAATATGAAGGTAGCACGCGCTTTGGATAATGAAGAATACTTATATAATAGCCAATTAAATCAGGCTTTTGTATTGTCGTTGTCAGGATTGTTTACACCTGCATTGGAAATTTTGCAGTCTATAGATTATCAGAAGTTACCACCTTATTTAAAGGTTTTATATTGCTGGAGTTATATTCGTTACAATGAGAACCTGATAAAATACATTGACAATCGCAGCTATGAAAAATTTTACTTTTCGGAAAATAGCCGCTATCGGGACTCTTTGATGAATCTATTGGGTAAGGGAAGCGATATGTACCTCAAGGAAGAAATGTTCAAGTTGAAGGCAGAAGGAGCCTATGACAAATCCGCGACAATACAATTGGAATTATTTGAAAAAGAAGAACCAAATACACATGGGTATGCCATGGCAGCCATGGGGCTGGCTACGGTATATAAAGAGCTGCAGCAAGCCGAGCTCGAAGAAAAATATCTTGTTTTAGCTGCTATAACGGATGTACAACTGGCCGTGAAAGAAAATGAATCTTTGTTGGCATTAGCTATTTATCAATATGAAAAAGGAGATGTAGACCGCGCTTTTAATTATATCCAAGCTTCGTTAGAGGACGCCAATTTTTATAACTCACGTTTCAGGAATGCTGTTATTGCAAGGATACATCCCATTATAGAAGCCACTTATCTAGCAAAAATCGAACAGCAGAAACAGAACTTGCGCTTATATGCACTTACTATCAGCGTTTTTGTATTAATTCTGATCATCACGCTTTATTTTCTCTATAAGCAGATAAAGATCGTATCAAAGGCAAGAAAAAATTTAAAATGCATTAATAATCAACTTGTATCTGTGAATCAAAGCCTTGACGAAGCAAACCTTATACGCGAACGTTATATAGGGTATTATATTAATCAGTGTGCTATCTATATGGATAAGCTTGATGAATATAGGAAATATATCCATCGGAAGATTAAAGCAGGGCAGATTGAAGATTTACAAAAATTAAGCGCTTCAAATCAAATTTTAGAACGGGATATAGAAGCGTTATATGATAATTTTGACAAAACATTTCTTGAGGTATATCCGGCTTTTGTGGAGGGCTTTAATAATCTTCTGCGAGAAGAAGAACGATATACCGTAAAAAAAGGTCAGTTAAATACAGAACTTCGCATTTTTGCACTTATCCGACTGGGCATTACCGACGTAAACCAAATCGCAGTTTTTCTTCGCTATTCTATGCAAACAATTTATAACTACAAAAGTAAAGTTAAGGGAAAAGCGTTGATTGAAAGCGATCAATTTGAAGAAAAAGTTAAGAAAATAGATGCTTTCGGTCGAAAATAAATTCCACACCACTTACCAATTCAAAATTTACTCAGTATTATAACTTGCTGTTTTACAGGTTTTTGATTCTTTTCCTTCGTTTAAAAAATTTACCAGGATGCCTACTTGCGCATACAGGTAGGCATCCTCGTGCATAAATTTGTTCAAAGTAATAACTGAATGCTTTAAGATTTGACCTGACGGTATTTTCGGAATTCGGATTTACACACGCTTAACCATTTTAATAATTATAAACGTAGGATGAAACATCTATTTTTTACAAAAAGGTTTATATGCCTTTATTTTCTTGCTTCTAGCTTCTTGACATTGAAGTCCCAACAAATAACTCCTTTTAAGGACAATGACCGTGTCGTCTTTTTAGGGAATAGTATTACAGACGGCGGGCATTATCACTCCTATATATGGCTGTACTATATGACGCGTTTCCCTGCAATGAATCTGACGATCCTCAATGCTGGTATTGGTGGAGATACGGTATGGAATATGCTCAGACGACTCGATGGGGATGTTTTAAGTAAACAGCCTACCGTGCTCTTTACGACATTTGGCATGAATGATACCGGATACTTTGAATACAATGGTTCGGAACCAGAGAAATTTGCTGATGAGAAGGTGAAGGAATCGTATGAAGGGTATAAGCAAATGGAAGAACGGTATAAAGGGCTCATTGATACGAAGATCGTTTTATTGGGCAGTTCTCCCTATGATGAAGATGCCGTTATTCCGGATAATACTTCTTTGAAAAATAAAAATAAAGCCATGTTACGCGTTGTGGATTTCCAAAGAGAGTCGGCAAAAGCAAATGGTTGGGAGTTTTTTGACTTTAACGAAACCATGACCGCTATCAGCAAACGAGTTCAAAAGGAGAATCCTTCTTTTACGCTATCAGGGAATGATCGTGTACACCCAGATCTGGATGGTCACATGGTGATGGCTTATCTTATTCTTAAAGCGCAGGGTTTTAGCGGACAAAAAGTGGCAGAGATGGCGATCGATGTATCTAAACAAGAAATTGTATCAGCATCAAACTGTACGCTTTCAGCTTTAGAAAAAAATGCTGCCGGCTGGAGTTTTGATTATGAAGCCAGAGCGCTGCCTTACCCCTTGGATACCGTCGCAAGGGGCTGGGGAAGTAAAAAAAGTCAGTTTGATGCTACGGCAGTGATTCCTTTCATGGACGAAATGAATCAGGAGTTATTGACGGTGAAGGGGTTAAAAGGCGCGTACAAACTTCTTATCGACGGAGAAGAAGTTGGCAGGTGGTCCGCTGCTGATTTTGCAAAAGGAATAAATCTCGCCGCAATCGATAAAACCCCACAATATCAACAAGCCCGTCGCATTATGTTGCTGAATGAAGAGCGATGGGAAATAGAACGCCGTTTTAGAGATTATGCTTGGGTACAACATAATTTTTTCCAGCCTAAGGGCTTATTAGATGCCAATAACCGCAAGGCGATTGAAGTGTTTGAGCAGCATCAGGAGAGTGATGGATGGCTACGTGCGAAAGGAGATCTTTATGCAAAAGCAATGTTTCCGGAAGTGAGAAAAGCATGGCAGGATCAAATGGATGTACTGTTACAAGCGATTAAGAAAATCAGTATGCCGCAAAAGCGAAAAATTAGTTTGGTTCGTGTATAAATAGAAATTGTCCTATGCTGAGAAGAATGAGAGTCTTTATACTTTTTACCCTTTTAACGTTATCCCTGACTTTGTACGCGCAGCGGCCCTATTTTGTGGATGGCTACCATGGGGGCGTGTATGGACATTACCCCATGTGGGTGACAGATTTTATGCTGGATAAACTTGCCGCTCATCCGGAATGGCGACTAGGGTTGGAGATAGAGCCTGAAACATGGGACACCGTTAAACAGAAAGAACCGGAAGCCTATGAACGTTTTGCCAGGATGGTTGGCGATAAGCGGATAGAATTTACCAATCCGACATATGCACAGCCGTACAGTTATAATATTTCGGGGGAAAGCCTGATCAGACAGTTTGAATATGGCTTGCGGAAAATGGCGACTCATTTTCCGGATATAACCTATACAACGTATGCGGTTGAGGAACCATGTTTTACCAGTAGTCTGCCACAGTTGCTCAAGCAGTTCGGTTTTAAATATGCGGTATTGAAATGTCCGAATACCTGTTGGGGCGGATACACTGAGGCATATGGAGGGGAGCTGGTAAACTGGATCGGACCGGAAGGCACAACTATACTTACTGTACCTCGCTATGCTTCTGAAGCATTTGAACGGAACTCTACCTGGCAGACGACGGCTTGGAATAATTCGGCTTCTTTTCTTCAGGCAGCATATAACCAGGGGATTAAAAATCCGGTGGGGATGTGTTATCAGGATGCCGGTTGGAATAATGGGCCTTGGCTCGGCTCTGGAGAACATATTAAAAATAATTCTACGTACGTGACCTGGACGGGATATATAGAAGATATATCGTCTGGGCAAACAGAAGATAACTGGCACTTTTCACAAGAGGATATATTGGTTAACCTGATGTGGGGAAGTCAGGCTTTGCAACGTATTGCACAAGATGTACGGAAATCGGAAAATAAGATCATCATGGCAGAAAAAATCAGTGCTATGGCTCATCTGGACAACAATCAGCAGCCGTCAGCTGCTGATGAACAAGAAGCATGGCGATCCCTGATGTTAGCGCAGCATCATGATTCGTGGATTGTTCCCTACAACCATTTAGTAAAGGAGCAGACCTGGGAGCAAGCCGTCCGTGCATGGACAAACACGACAGACAGCTTATCTGACAAGATGATAAAAGGGGCAATCAATAGTTACCAAAGGAGCAACCACGCCGAAGGAGAAGACTTAGGTTATATCCGGGTCTTTAACACGGTGGGCGGAAAAAGGTCGGAAGTGGTACGCGTTCAACTACCGTTGAGATTTCAACATCGCGATGTGGCTTTATATACCAGTAAGGGTGAAGAATTGCCGTGTATTATAGAAGATAAAGAGGGCGTTTTGTGGGTCGTCTTTAGACCAAACGCGATGGATTTTGGTTACGCAACCTATGCTTTGCGAAAAAGTAAACGCGGTATGAAGACAGGGAAGAAAATGGTGCGCTTTGACCGGGAAGGGAATTGTATCATCGAGAATGACATGTATAACATAACGCTTGACAGATCGAAAGGAGGCGTGATGACCAGTCTGGTGGCCAAATATGCTGACCATAAAGAATTTGTCGGTCAGCAGGAAAACTATGGCTTTGGCGAGATTTCCGGACATTTTTACGAAGAGGGGAAATTTCACTCTTCTAAGGATGGACAGGCTAAAATCACCGTGTTGGAAGACAATCCTTTTGTGGTGAAAGTAAAAGTGGAAGGTTATATCGCTTCGCATCCTTTTACGCAGATTATCACGCTTGAAGCCGGACAGCGACGTATAGACGTTGATTTGACAGTGCATTGGCAAGGAAACGTAGGTATCGGCGAATATAAACAAGAACATAACTGGACAGACAACAGACGGGCTTACACCGATGACAGGTACAAACTCAAGGTGATGTTCCCAAATAGCTTGAATGCAGGCAAAATCTACAAAAATGCACCTTTTGATGTGTGTGAAAGTAAACAGGAGAACACATTCTTTGGTCAATGGGATGAAATCAAGCACAATATCATCCTTCATTGGGTGGATCTGGTGCAGCAGGATGAACAATATGGATTGGCATTATTGGCTGACCATACAACTTCTTATCAGCATGGTGCCGATTATCCGTTAAGTCTTACTGCCCAATATTCGGGTTTAGGCTTATGGGGTGTGGATTATAAAATAACGCAGCCGCTACACATGAAATATGCGCTTATTCCGCATCGCGGAAACTGGGACGAAGCCGCCGTTTCCCATCAAAACGAATGTTGGAACGAGCCATTGTTGTGTACCTATCTTCCGGTTACGGAATTAACGAATAAATCGTTAATAACGTTTTCCGATACGGGCTATCAGATAAGCGCCGTACAAATTGCGGATGGCAGAAAAATCTCGGTTCGCCTGTTCAATGCCGACGGCGATGAGGCACCGCAAAATATAACTTTCGGTATGCCGTTGTCCGATGCGCAGGAAGTCGATCTGAACGGAAATTTAATCGAGCGGAAAACGATAAGGAAGTATCCCGATAAAACGGAAATGACGGTTTCCATGCCCCGATTTGGCATCCGTACTTTTTTGTTGAGCGTTGAATGACTTGGATATAAAGAGTTAAATCGCTTTGTATTAATTAACTTTTTTTAAGGATGTATTTATAAATATGGAAAAAAAATGAAAATAAGGATGTTGCATAATTGGAGGACAAGGTTGTCTTTTTCCATTAAAGTTTATGCTGTTTTATTGTTGTTAAGTACATTCGCTGCAGGTCGACTTTCCGCTTCGCAGGTGCTGCCCGTAATACAACAGCAAACTAAAAAACAGATTAGCGGAACGGTTGCAGATGTCAATGGCCAACCTATCATTGGCGCCAATGTCGTAGAAAAAGGGACTACAAATGGTACGGTAACAGACCTTGCCGGGAAATTTACAATTCATGTAAATAGCGATGCCAGGCTTCAGATTTCGTATATCGGCTACGTCGCACAGGAAATTTCGACAGCGGGCAAAACATCCTTGAATATTATCATGCAAGGAGACGCCAAAAGTTTGGAAGATGTGGTCGTGATCGGCTATGGGGCGCAGCGAAAAAGCGATGTTACGGGTGCGATTACTTCGGTAAAAGAAGATGACCTTGCCTCACGTTCCGTTGAAAATGTACAACAAGCCTTGCAGGGAAAAGCTGCCGGCGTGCAGGTAATGGGAGGCTCATCGGCTCCGGGAACAAGCCCTGCGGTTCGCATACGCGGTATAAGCTCTAACTCTTCGGGCAACTCGGAACCGCTTTATATTGTGGATGGACTACGGGTGAAAGACATTGCTTACCTGGATCCGAACAACATTAAATCGATGGAGATATTGAAGGACGGTGCTTCCGCCGCGATCTATGGTGTGGAAGCCGGAAATGGTGTCGTGCTGATCACCACCAAAGGTGGAACACAAGGAGAAGGCGCAATCTTCTATAATGTTAATTACGGGAATACCTCATTAGCGCGTAAACCTAAACTGATGAACGCCCAACAATATGTTGACTATAACAAAGCCGCCGGCAACTCTTTGGTGAATGACTGGGATGGTGTTACGGATACAGACTGGAGTGAAGCGCTTTACGGAGATGGTGGCACTTTTCAACGTCATACCCTGGGCTTCGAAGGCGGAAACGACAAAGGGTCTTTATATTCGGCCGTATCGTATATGAAAAACGATGGCATGTATTATGGGGATAAAGATTACATAAACCGTCTTTCTTTTCAATTGAATGCGACTTACAATATTAAGCCATGGCTTGAATTTTCCTCGAATAATACCATCGAAAATTCGGACTATTCCAGAGTGGGGGACGGAATCAACAAACAGGGCTACAATTCCGCCTATTACTATGATCCGCTGACGCCTCTTTTTTTCGATAAAGATAATTTGCCGCAATATATGAAAGATCTGATTGCGGCAAGGGGCGACGATATGTTCATGAAAAATGAGAACGGAGATTATGCTGCCGTTCCCCGGTATAATGCCGATAATACAAACCCGATGACATGGTATTACAGCCAGGATAGCGAACATAAGGATTTTAATCTCAGAGGCGCTACTTCTTTGAACTTCAAACCAGTTGCAGGTTTCGTTTTTACGTCGCGTGTGGGCTATCGCCTGGGATCGGAAGATTACAGATACTATGGATCTCCCGTATACTTCTCTATTTCTCCCCGGGCTAAACTTTATTATGAGACGGAAACAGTTACCGATAGATTTTATGAATGGGAAAACTTTGCAAACTTCAACCGGACGTTTGACAGGCACAATGTGTATGCTATGGCGGGTATGTCGTATTCATCCGGCTGGCGAAACTATACGCGCGGAAGTACAGATGAATTTACAAACGGCGCACCCAATTTCCATTACCTTGATTATTCCGCAAGCGGAGCTAATGACGGCGTGGGGGGATCGGTCAGCAGAAATAAAAAAATGAGTTACTTTGGACGGATAGGCTATGCATACAACGACCGTTATATGGTACAGGCGAATTTCCGCGCCGATGCTTTTGACGCATCCAAACTTTCAAAAGATAACCGTTGGGGATATTTCCCGTCGGTATCTGCCGGTTGGACAATGAGCAATGAGGCGTTTATGGAAGATATAAGTCCCGGCATACTATCCTATTTGAAAGTGCGTGCCTCATACGGGGTCAATGGTAATGTGAATGTGCTGAATGGTTATCTGTACGCAACCTATTTGAATCTCCCTGGTTATTATCCTATCGGAGGTGGTCTGGTCAACACGATCTCTCCGTCCAGCGTATTGGCAAATCCTACGCTGAATTGGGAAGAGTCGAAACAGACAGACGTTGGGATAGATGCCCGATTTTTAAATGACCGGTTGGCCTTTACGCTGGATTATTACAATAAAAATACCACCGGCCAATTGGTACAAATCACTCCTCCGCTTTCTACCGGTACGACGCAAATGTGGAAGAATGTCGGGAAAGTGAATAACTCGGGTTTCGAATTTGATGTGGACTGGCAGGATAAAATAGCGGATTTCACTTATGGTATAAGGGCCAATCTGGCCACTTTGCACAATAAAGTCACGCAGTTGAACGAAGTGCAGAAGCCCATAGAAGATTCGTATTCCAACGGATTTGTTTATTTCTATAAAGATCAGCCCGTTTGGAGTTATTACGGCTATGAATATCTTGGTCCCGATCCGGAAACCGGTCAAGCTATATATAAAGATCAGGACGGAAATGACGAAATTAACGAAGCCGACAAAGTATTCCTGGGATCTGCCATACCTAAATTTCATTATGGCGTAACCTTATCCGCCGCTTATAAAGGATTCGATTTTACGGCATTTGGTAGCGGTAGTTCCGGTGGAGAAATGGTTGTCAGTGTGCGTGGGTCGGCAACCGCTAACCAGCTGGCGGAATTCTGGACCGATTCGTGGGACGTGAAAGGTGCAGACGCAAAATATCCGCATCCCACCCCGACGGATGATAAATTTGCGAGATCGTCGGCGCAGCTTATGAACGCTTCCTATTTCAAAATCAAACAACTACAGCTGGGCTATACCATACCGGCTCAACTTATGCAAAAAATTAAAATTACCCGGTTGCGTATTTTCACTTCTTTGGATAATTTCTTCACCTTTTCAAAATATCCGGGTATGGATCCGGAATCGGTCAGCGTGACTCCGCCGAACACAAAAGGAAACATCAGTTCAACCGGAGCAATGGGGATGGATTATGGAGATTATCCAAGTCCGAAAACAATGACGTTCGGTCTTAATCTTTCATTCTAGTCTAAAACGTAACAGCGTATGAAAAAATATAGTATAACAGCCATCATAATCAGCTTTTTTACAGGTATAATGCTGTCTTCCTGTAATAATGAGCTCGACATCATCCAATTGGGTGTCATTCCCGTGGATGAAACCTATGCAAATGCCGATGATGCAACCGCGGAACAATTGGTTGCCGAAATATATGCTACGGCAAAGAGCTTGGTTACCGGAGACTGGGGCATTCATTATGTTGCTTCTACAACGGTGAAAGTAGCGGATTTCTGGCCGGGAGGATCAAGCTCCGGCGATGGCGACGCCTATCAGCGAATGGCAAAAATGGTGGACAATGCGGAAAACGAGGCGTACAGAGATATGTACCAACGTTTTTACAACATCATCTATAAAAGTAATATGATTGTAGATAAACTGAATGATGAATCACCGGAGAGAAAACGCGTAATTGCAGAAGCAAAAGCCTGGCGTGCATGGGCGATGATGCGTCTTACTCGCTTGTGGGGATCGGCACCTCTGGTTGATCATGTTCTGGACGGAATTAATTATTCATTCACGCCGGAAAATACGCCTCCCGCAGAAAGTTGGGAATGGATCATGCAACAATTTGACGAAGCCGCAGCCGATCTGCCATCAAAAAGCGGGTTGGGCGGACAAAGGCAAATCGGTGGCCGCTGGACAGCCGAAGCTTGCTACGCCTTTAAGGGCCAGGGATATATGTGGCAAAATGATTATGAAAATGCGAAAGTATGGCTCGCCAGGGTGATCAATTCAAATAAATATGAACTTTGGACAACAACAAAAACACTGGGGCCGAGCTCGTATGGCGCCAACACCTTATTGTATAAAAAAAATCAGTCAACAGCTGCAACGTGGGTCGATGGAAGTGAAGACTATGAATTTCTGACACTTTTCCGGACCGAGGCCGATTTTTGCGATGAATATCTCCTGGAGATAGATACCGACGGCGATAACAATACCATTACCAACACCGAACCCTACTGGTTTTGGGCTTATACCGGCTGGCGTAACGATCAAGTCTTTACGCCGGGTAATTGTACCAACACGCAAGCCGACGGTTGGGGGTTCATTAATCCTACCCGTGCCTTTGGCACCGCGTTTTGTAAACACGATGGAAACAGTGTCCGCCGCCGTATGTCCATAGCGACCTATGATGAAGTATATCACGATTTTCCATATGCCAACAGTGCCGCTCGCGGGGTGATGTCAAGTAGCCGGTTGTTTAGCAATCAGGGATATTTCCGGATGAAATATTATAATCATCTCGACGACCTTGATGAAATGCGGTATGCGTCGGGACAGGCCAGTGGTAACCGCACTAATTTTCCGCTTATGCGCTATGCTAATGTATTGCTGTTATATGCCGAGGCCGTATGCCAATCGGGGGAAGGAACTGCTGAAATTACTGGATTACAGGCTTTAAATAAAGTTCGTCATCGTGCCGGTCTTACAGATGCCCCAGCGCTGGATATGAATAATCCTACTTACGGAATTAAGGCCGAGCGCCGTTTTGAACTCTGTATGGAAGATTGCGATCGTTATGTCGATTTGATTCGCTGGGGCGATTACAAAAATTTCATTCTCAATGCGACCGATAATGGCGTTGGAGATTATTGGGGAACAAGTTTTGCGTGGCTGGTCGGATTTAAAAATCCGAATGCTCCGCGTCCGGCTGACCCCTGGGATTTGAGCAATTACAATGTGGTGTATGACGCCGTATCGGACAAAGGATCGTGGAACGACAAATTGTTGTTGTGGCCGTTCCCCTATATTGAAATGATGTCAAATCCAAACCTTACACAAAATCCCGGCTGGTAAAATAGAATTGGTGTAACAGAATAGTGAATCATGATGCATAAATTAATTAAGGGGTTTTTTATTGTTTGTTTTTTGGCATGCTTGCCTGCATGTTCCGCTCCGGACAGGACAACGGAAGAGGACTTTCCGGCAGATTATGTAAACCCTTTTATTGGCGCCAGCACCAATGTGGGCGCAGCGGAGGTTTACCATGGTCTGGGGAAAACATTTCCCGGAGCCACTACACCTTATGGGATGGTACAGGTCAGCCCGAATACCATTACAGGAGGAGACAATAGTCCCGGTTACAGTGATGAACATCAAACCATAGAAGGCTTTGCTTTCACGCAAATGAGTGGGGTAGGCTGGTTTGGAGACTTAGGAAACTTTCTGGTGATGCCGACGACAGGGAAGTTAAAGACGATAGCGGGAAAAGAAGATGGCAGTATATCGGGGTATCGTTCGCATTATAATAAGCAAACAGAAATAGCACAGGCAGGCTATTATGCGGTAGATCTGACGGACTATAACATTAAGGTAGAAACAACAGCAGCGCCGCACAGCGGCATGATCCGCTTCACGTTCCCTGAACACAAGGAATCGCGTATACAGATAGACTTGGCGCGTCGCGTAGGGGGTACTTCGGTGAAGCAGTATATCCAAAAAGTTGACGACCACACGATCCGGGGATGGATGTTGTGTACGCCGGATGGCGGTGGCTGGGGAAACGGTGAAGGAAAGGCGGATTATACGGTTTACTTTTATGCACGCTTTAGCAAACCGTTGGAGAATTATGGTTTTTGGAGCGCTGAAATCCCGGATACTTGGATGCGCAAGCGGGACGAAGTGGTGAGTGTTCCGTATCTACAACGAGTAGAAAAGGCAGCTATTGTTAAAGAGAAGGATGAACTGGAAGGTAAGCATCTTGGGTTCTTTTCAGATTTTAAAACGAAGACTGATGAGGAGATTACGCTGCAAGTGGGAATTTCCTTTGTGGATATAGCAGGAGCAGAAAACAACTTTAAGCAAGAAATAGAAGGTAAGCACTTTGACCAGGTACGTGAGGAGGCTGTAGCACTGTGGAATAAAGAACTGAACAGAATAAACGTGCAGGGCGGAACAGACGATCAGAAAACCATATTTTATACCGCACTTTACCACACCATGATTGATCCGCGTACGTATATGGATGTGGACGGGCGCTATATGGGGGGAGATAAACAGGTGCACACGGCAGAGACCTTTACGAAACGCACCATATTCAGCGGTTGGGATGTCTTCCGGAGTCAGTTTCCCTTGCAGACAATTATTAACCCGAAATTGGTGAATGATCAATTAAATTCCTTGATTACACTTGCGAAAGAATCTGGACACGGGTATTATGAGCGATGGGAGCTGATGAACGCTTATTCGGGTTGTATGATTGGAAATCCAGCCTTGTCCGTATTGGCTGATGCTTATGTAAAAGGTATCCGGGGTTATGACGTGGATAAGGCTTATGCATACGCTGTTCGTACATCCGGATTATTTGGCAACGACGTATTAGGATATACACCTGGTTCACTTAGTATTTCCAATACGTTGGAATATGCCTATACGGATTGGTGTATAGCCCAATTGGCAGAAGGCTTGGGAAAGAAAGAAGATGCCAAGCTATTTTTAGAAAAAGCGCAAGCCTATCGAAATATTTTTGATACGGAAAAACAATGGTTCCGGCCCAGAAAGGAAAATGGCGCTTGGGAGGAATGGCCAGAGAACGCCAGAACCGCAGAATGGTATGGTACGATTGAATCGAACCCGTATCAGCAGGGATGGTTTGTTCCGCATGATATTCCGGGAATGATTGCACTGATGGGGGGAGAACAGAAAGTATTGGAGGATCTGACCAATTTTTTTAATAAAACGCCGGAGCACATGTTGTGGAATGACTATTATAACCATGCGAATGAGCCGGTTCATCTGGTTCCTTTTCTATTCAACCATCTTGGTGCTCCTTGGGAAACTCAGAAATGGACGCGTCATATCTGCGATAAGGCTTACAAAAATGCGGTAGAGGGTATTGTAGGGAACGAAGATGTGGGGCAAATGTCTGCCTGGTATATCCTGGCTGCAAGTGGCATACATCCATCGTGCCCGGGAAGCACACGAATGGAAATAACCAGTCCGGTATTCGAGGAGATAACTTTCCGATTGGATGGTAATTATTATGCAGGGAGTCAGTTCACCATAAAAGCACATGCTAATTCCTCCGAAAATATCTATATCCAAAAAGCACTGTTAAACGGAAATCTCTACAACAAATGCTATATAGATTTTCAGGATATTGCAAATGGTGGAAAACTCGAATTGTTTATGGGGGATACGCCGAGCAAAACCTGGGGATTGGAAAAACTAATTAAATAAAGATGAACATTATGAAGAAAATAGGATTATTGTCTGCGCTGTTGCTTCTTATCTCATTGACGGGTATAGGCCAGCTTCGACAGATTTCACTCAACAGCACGAATCCGGATATCGTTTGGGAAGTGCAGCCAAAGGAGGAACATTCTCCCTCAGGTCTGGAAATTTCAAAACCGGGTTACCGCATGGGCGATGCAGTGAAAGGTATTGTGCCGGGCGTGGTATTTGCTGCCTATGTGGAAGCAGGGAAAGTCCCCGATCCGAACTATGGCGATAATATCCATCGTGTTGACGAGACGTATTTCAACCGTCCTTTTTGGTATCGAACCCAGTTTACCTTACCTGCTGATTTTAAAGCGGGACAAAAGGTTTGGTTACAATTTGATAACACCAATCGCTATGCGGACTTCTACGTAAATGGTGTAAAACTATCGGGTACACCGGAGTCGACCAAAGATGTCAGTGGACACATGCTGCGCACCAAATATGAAATCAGCCACTTGGTCAAACCTGGCCAAGAGAATGCTGTAGCCGTATTAATTACCGATGCGGATCAAAAAAAGACAAGAGATGCCAAAGATCAATTTGGCGTTACAGCGAGTCCGACCTATCTTTCGGCAGCAAGCTGGGACTGGATGCCTTATGTACCCGGTCGTTTAGCGGGTATAACGGGTAATGTATCCTTAAATATGACGGGTGATGTGACGATGGAGGATCCTTGGGTACGCTCGGAGCTGGAATCGAATGAGATCGCTTATCTGTTTGTTTCGACGGAACTTAAGAATACAGCTGATCAAGCAAAAGAAGTTGTATTATCGGGCGTGATCCAACCGGGCAATATCCAATTCTCTAAGAAAGTACATGTGGAGGGCAATAGCTCGAAAAAGATCTATATAGACCGTAAAGAAGTGGAGTCGTTTATTGTAAAGCAACCCAAATTGTGGTGGCCAAACGGTTACGGTGAACCTCATTTATATACCTGCACCTTGCAAAGCGAGGTAGATGGGTCACTGTCTGATCAACGGGAAGTGAGTTTTGGCATACGGAAATACGAGTACCAGTATGTGCGCAATAATGCCGGCTGGCCGGTGATGCAATTTTTCATCAACGGGCAGCGGGTTTATCTTAAAGGGGGCAACTGGGGGATGAGCGAATACCTCCTGCGATGCCAGGGAGAGGAATACGAAACCAAGATAAAGCTGCATAAGGACATGAACTACAACATGATCCGCCTGTGGACGGGAACGGTAACCGATGATGCCTTTTATGATTATTGTGACCAGTATGGGATCATGGTATGGGACGATTTCTGGCTTTACGTCGCTTATAATGATGTTGCTAGTGATGAGGATTTCAAAGCGAATGCCCTGGATAAAGTGAAACGGTTAAGGAACCACCCGAGTATCGCCCTCTGGTGTGGAGCGAACGAGACACACCCCAAACCCGAGCTCGACAATTACTTGCGTGCGATAGTCGCGTTGGAAGATCATAATGACCGGATGTATAAATCCAGTTCCAATCAAGACGGGCTATCGGGTAGTGGCTGGTGGGGCAATCAGCCGCCGAAGCATCATTTTGAAACTTCAGGAAGTAATCTTGCATGGAACAATCCGCCTTATCCATACGGTGCTGATCGGGGTTACGGATTGCGCACAGAAATAGGGACAGCCACTTTTCCTAATTATGAAAGTGTGAAGGAATTTATGCCGGAAGAATCCCTTTGGCCATTGCCTACCGACGAACAATTGGAAAAAGATGATCATAACGTCTGGAATAAGCACTTTTTTGGAAAGGAAGCTTCCAACGCAAGCCCGATTAATTATAAACGGGCGGTGAATACCCAATTTGGAGAATCGAACGACCTTTCAACTTTTTGTGAAAAGGCTCAATATCTGAATATCGAGGTCATGAAAGGGATGTACGAGGCCTGGAATGATAAGCTATGGGAAGATGCTTCCGGCATCCTGATCTGGATGAGTCAATCGGCGTATCCATCTTTCGTATGGCAAACGTATGACTATTATCACGATGCCACGGGTGCATATTGGGGTGCAAAATATGCCTGCGAGCCATTACATATACAATGGAATGCATCCAATAATAGTGTGAAAGTTATTAACACAACATCAACCAACATAACGGGAACAAAAGCGATAGCCCGGATTTTTAATTTGCAAGGAGAAGAATTGTCAGCGTATGGTCGACATGCACAAGTCTCGGTCTCCGCAAGTGATAAAGCAGAAGCTTATAGACTGAATTTTGACTCCTTAAACACCGCGCTTCACTTTATTAAACTGGAGCTAAAAGATAGTCTGGACAATATACTTTCAGAGAATTTTTATTGGCGGAACGGCGAAAAAGACCTTGACTATACGGCGCTAAATAAACTGCCGCAGGCTAATTTGACGTTTACTTTGCTGGACAAGACGGAGGGTGGAAAACAGCTATTAATAAAGAATCAAGGAAAGAGTGTCGCTTTTGGTAATCGGCTGAGACTTGTCCGGCACGGTACGCAGGAGCGGGTGTTACCGGTCTTGTTCTCTGATAACTACTTCACGTTAATGCCGGGTGAAGAGAAAGCCGTAGGGATTTTAGATGTAGAGCCGGGTCAATTCGATGTATTATGGAAGCAATATGGCCAACAGGAGGCATGTATTTTAAGTGAACTAACAATATAAAAATGAATATGAGAAAGAAAATTTTTGCATGGATGATAACCCTTTCGTTTCTAGTGGTAAATGGAGGGTATGCGCAAGAACGGGACCTGGTGAAGTATGTGAATACATTACAGGGAACGGATTCCGATTTCGCACTGTCTTACGGGAATACATACCCGACGGTAGGCCTACCTTTTGCCGTACATTTTTTTTCTGCGCAAACAGGGAAAAATGGTGACGGTTGGAAATACCAATACAAAGCGAATACCATCCGTGGCTTTCAACAAGTGCACCAATGCAGTCCGTGGATGGGTGATTACGCGGTCTTCTCGCTAATGCCGGGCAAGGGGGAGCTGGTCGTCAACGAAGATGAACGCGCTTTAGCCTTTAGCCATGCGAATGAAATCGCTAAACCGCACTATTATTCTGTCAAGTTTGATAATGGTATACAAGCCGAAGTCAGTCCGGTAGAGCGCGGGTCACACATGCGTTTTTCGTTCCCGAAAAAGGAAAAGGCTCATCTGGTATTGGATGGTTTTTTGAAGAATAGTGAAGTAACGATTATTCCGGAAGAGCGTAAGATAATCGGTTATGTGCGTAACGGCATTTTTATACCAGATAATTTTAAGAATTATTTTGTCCTGGTCTTTGATCAGGATTTCAAGAGCTACGGTACCTGGGAAAACAAAGAGAACAAGATTATGCCGGGAAATAAAACGGATGAAGGAGAAGGAATTGGCGCTTATCTGGAATTTAAACCCGGTGCACGTGTGGAAGTTAAAATAGCATCATCTTACATTTCTCCGGATCAGGCATTATTGAACATGGAGCGAGAGTTACGTGGAAATAAGAATTTTGAAACAACCAAAGCAAATGCATTTAAAGCGTGGAATACCTTACTGAACCGCATTGTCGTTGAAGGAGGAACAGAAGAAGAAAAAGCGACATTCTATTCCTGTATGTTCCGGGCGAATCTCTTTTCCCGTAAATTTTATGAGATTGATCCAGCGGGCAACCCTTATTATTTCAGCCCTTACGATGGGAAGATTCATAAAGGCTACATGTATACGGATAATGGCTTTTGGGACACTTTTCGGTCACAGTTTCCCTTGAACAACATCCTGCATCGTGAGATACAGGGGCGTTATATGCAGTCCTTATTGGATGCGCAACAACAGGCGGGCTTTCTCCCAACCTGGTCTAACCCGGGTATGTCGGGCGTGATGATTGGTAACCATGCGATTTCGTTACTGGCGGATGCATGGGTAAAGGGTGTCCGTACATTTGATCCGGATAGTGCTTTGCATGCTTACTATCATGAAGCAACAACGAAAGGTTTTTATGGAGGTTCGAATGGTAGACAGGGTTGGGAAGATTACTTTATCAAAGGCTATATTCCATATAGGGATGATTTACACGAAAGCACGGCCAAAACATTAGAGTATGCTTATGATGATTTTTGTGCTTATCAGTTGGCAAAAATGACCGGTAACAAGTTCTATGAAAATATATTTGCACGGCAGATGTATAATTATGTCAACGTTTTTGATAAAGATGTCAACTTTATGCGTGGACGCTTACCGAGCGGTGAATGGATGCCGGATTTTGATCCGGTCGAATGGGGAGGTGCTTTCACAGAAGCCAATGCGTGGCAATATACCTGGTCTGTGATGCATGATGTAAATGGGCTAATCAACCTGATTGGTGGGGAGGATCGATTCAATGCGAAATTGGACTCTTTATTCACGATGGAACAGACCATTAAATATGGCAGCTATAGACAGGAAATACACGAAATGCGGGAAATGCTATTGGCCAAAATGGGGCAATATGCACACGGTAACCAACCGGTACTGCATGTGGCCTATTTATATAATTTCACTGGGCAGCCGTGGAAATCACAAGAGCGAACACGTAAGGTGATGGCCCAGCTCTACAATGCTACGGAGAAAGGTTATCCGGGAGATGAGGATCAAGGGGCGATGTCTTCTTGGTATGTGTTGAGTGCGCTAGGCATTTATGCGGTCTGTCCGGGAACGGATGAGTATGTTTTCGGAAGTCCGGTTTTTGAAAAGGCTACCGTGAAACTGGAAAACGGAAAGGAATTTGTTGTCACCGCAAAAAATAATAACCAAAAGAACATCTATATCCAATCGGCAAGTTTAAATGGGGCTCCTTATGATAAGAACTTTATCCGTTTTGAAGATATGCTGAACGGGGGTAAATTGGAATTCGTCATGGGGGATTCGCCGAACACCAGTCGAGGAGTTTCAAAGGAGGCTCGACCATTCTCATTAAGCCAGTTGGAGTGACGGGATAGCCACACTTCAATAGGGGAATGAATATAGGTTAAATAGTAACTATATATTATAGATCAATTATGAAAAAGAGGGATTTAATTTACATTGCGTTTGCGCTGCTAGTAATTGGATCGTGCAAAAAGCAAGGGTTTTTGGAACAAACCGTGACGAATGATTTGGACGAGGCGGCAGTTTTTTCCGATAGTACCCGAACGGTAGCGTTTTTAACCGCAATCTATGCAGATCTTGCATTTTCTTCCGATCCGAATAGATTTGGAAACGGAGGTTTAGATGCAGCGTGTGATGAAACAAAGCCTAGACAAACTTTTGATATTACAACTTCAGTACAGTTTGTCTCCGGAACTATTGCCCCAGGGATCATCGCTACAGATTCTTGGAATACGCCGTATACGAATATTCGACGTGTCAATAAATTTCTAAAAAACCTACCGTCGACGCCAATGGACCTGTCGCGAAAAAAAATTTATGAATCAGAAGCCCGGTTTCTACGGGCTTGGTATTATGGTGAACTTTTAAAACATTATGGCGGGATTCCTATGGTAGGCGATACGATTTATTCGACAGAAGATCATATTCCCGCTGTCCGGAATACTTATGAAGAGTGTGTTAACTATATCCTTACCGAGTGTGATACAGCGCAAAAATATTTGCCTCCAAGGAGATATTCCGGTGAATACGGCCGGATAGACCAAGGGATCTGTCAGGCGTTCAAGGCTCGTCTGCTACTGGATGCTGCAAGTCCACTTTATAATAGCAGTGATAATGCTGACCCTTTATTAGGATATACCGATTATTCAAAAGAAAGATGGCGTTTGGCTGCCGAAGCTGCTCATGCCGTTATGAATATTACTTCTCCTGTCTCTGGTAAGTATAGTTTAGAGATGAATAATAACGGAACTCCAGGACGGGGTTTTTTTGAACTTTTTCTTAAACGTTACAACAATGAATACATACTGCCCAATATGAATCGGGGAGTCAGGGATTTAGAGTCTATATGGTTACCTCCTTCCCGCGGAGGCACGAAAGGAGGATATCCATTTCAGGAAACGGTTGATGCATTTGGTATGAAAAATGGTTTGCCGATTACTGATCCGAACTCGAACTATGATGCAAGTAATCCGTATGCCAACAGGGATCCACGTCTTGCCCATTCTATTATAAGAGATCAAACCCCTTTTGTTAATTCGCAGGGTATCTTTCAACCCATAAATATTTACTTAAATCCTGATGGCACTACGCCAGGAGAAGATGCACTCGGAAGAGGGACACCGACAGGTTACTATGTGAAAAAAATGTTAGCGGATATTGCCGCAAACTCCATATTTGATTCGCAAAGAATAAGACCTGTGATACGATTCGCCGAGGTTCTATTAAACTATGCAGAGGCAAAAAACGAATATAGCGGACCTGTAGACAGTGTGTATCGTGCTATCATTCAGATAAGGGAGCGAGCTGGTATCGATCCGGGATCGGATAATCTATATGGATTAAAAACCAATATGACAAAAGAGGAAATGCGGGAAGTAATCCGCAGTGAACGTCGTGTGGAATTGGCTTTTGAAGGATTCCGGTTTTGGGATATCAGACGATGGAAGATTGCGCCTGCGGTCATGGCTCGGGAAATGCATGGCATGGAAGTGAGAAGAACAGCAAGTGGCACGTCTACTTTTACCGAATTTCCTGTTGTAACAAATGTTTTTAGAGATGCTATGTATTTCTGGCCAATTCCACTGCTGGAAATAGGACGTTCGCCAGAACTTATTCAAAACCCCGGATATTAAAAAATTAAAGATATGAGAAATATATTGCTATTCATTTACGGCTCGGTTATTTTTTCCATCGTGTCGTGTAAGACGGAAGAAATGTTGAAGCCTCAGGAATCTTTTAAAGATATCTCGGGGAGCTGGCAGATTGTGAAGGCTGTACAAAATACGAGAGATCTAACTGCGGATTATGATTTCTCCAATTTTAGAATCCATTTTACAGAGAACAGCCATTATGAGATAGAAAACTATGTGCCTTTTATTGTCAAGCAAAACGGGACGTTCTCCCTGGATGACGGGCAGTACACTTTTCAAATTGATTTTAATCAGGAAGGAAGTGAAACACCTGTGAGCTCTACATTTGACTATCCGGTTATCGATGGGGTTAGAAGCCTTAGGCTTATGTTTTCTCCCGGTTGTGTAGATAATACGTATATCTATACGTTGAAAAAAATTGAACCATAGGACTTAAATAGATTGACATGATGAACCTGAAAATACGAAAAAGAATAAAATTCTTTAGGAAAGTGCTGGCCTTATTGCTGTTAGTCTTTATCGTGACTAACTGTCAATATTTTGATGAATTGATTCATCCTGCTTCGGTCAAGGTCAATGAAACGTTTGATGTGACCATGGTTACCAGATTCCAGACAAACAATGATTATTCCTATACGAATGTACGTTATGTGGTCGCGGTATTGGCTCCAAGAAGTTGGAACGTGAGGGAAAATTATGAAATAACCTATACATCTCCGCAACGCGGAAGCGGAACGATGTCTGTTATACCTAATAATGTGTTGGTAGATGATGGAAAGCAATGGCCACGGGCGTTAAGGGATACGTATGGTATCGGTCCCAATCTCGTTGATGACCTGGAATGGGTAGCTTTTTATACGGATAGGGCGTATAATATTTCACCAAATGAGAATGTAAATGTCACGGTAAATCTAAAACTAAAGGCTGGATCTGAAAACACACGTGTTAAGCTGGGTTATTTTGTAGGAAACACGGAGAATGGTACAACATCAGGAATCTTAAACCCGGGCACTTTCCAGCAGGTAAAATATACCGATTGCTTTGACGTGACGGATGGGGACGGGGATTTCATTGATTTTTGTAATCCTCCTTTGACATTTACTTCGCCTAGCACGTCAACAGATAATGACTTTATTGCATTAACCTTTGATAAGGAGACATTCGATCAGTTTATTGCTCCGGAACCTTCTCCGCTGGGCAGTGAAATATATTTATGTGCCACGGGTATTACGACCGACGGGCAATCGATAGCGGGCTGTAAGCAATCGGCTGAAACGAAGCTCAGAAGGTTGCCGGGACCATTGGGGGAAAAGTATGAGATCGTTATTTGGCCGAGAGGCTTTTTTAACCTTTCTGATGAGCAATCTTTGGAAGCTATAGAATATTATCTTACCGATGAGACTGGGACGATAAAAGTGGGGTATGCGAATAGCGAGAACAAATTTCGATATACTTTTAGATGTAATTAAAAGCGCTATAAACTGACCGTTACAGATGATGTAGATGATCAGACTATTTTAAACCTAAAAAATTATAAATTATGTTTAAACGCGATAAAAGCAGTTGTTTCATGCTTATCCTGGTGATTCTATCTTTCATTTCGAAGAATAGTTTCGCTCAACAAGTCAGCGACGCTATCCGTGGTCAGGTGCTTGACCACTTTGGACAGGGCTTGGCTGATGTCCATATCCGGATCAAAGGCAGTGAAGAAATCATAGCAACGGATAAAGAAGGTAAATTTACCATCCAGGGGGAAAAACCTACTGTTATTCTGATAGAAAGTGAGCATTATTATCCCAGGGAGATTGCTAATCCCCTGCATAATGCAGTATACAGACTCGAAGAAAGATTTTTGAAAACTTCGAATGAACTTGATGTTTTATATGGGGTTGCCGATCAACAATCTTTCCTTGGAGCTGCAAGTACAGTTTATTCCAATGAATTAGGTACGACTCCGGCGACATTGTATGCCTACGCATTACCGGGAAGGCTTACGGGCCTATACGCCAAACAGGTATCGGGGTTTAAGGGCGCGGCTACCGATGCTAACTTTACTTCTGCCATTCTTGGGAATATAGCAAAGTCGGGTGCAACGCCTCCAAGCGACAATTCGGAGATTGAATTTACGCTTCGGGGAAACAAGCCTGTTGTGGTGATAGATGGTGTACAGCGCGATATTTATTCCATAGATGCCGAGAACATCGAATCGGTCACGGTCCTTAAAGATGCATTATCAACCGTGCTATTAGGGCAACGCAGTTCCAGTGGAATTTTGCTTATCACGACGAAGAAACCTGTAACCGGGAAACCCCGGATATCATTTACCGCACAAACGGCGCTACAGCAACCGTTAGGTATCCCGAAGCCATTGTCTGCTTATCAATATGCGTATCTATACAATGAGGCTTTACAGAATGGCGGGGGTACGATGCTGTTTAAACAGGATGATTTCCTGAAATTTAAAAATGGTTCTAGTCCCTATACTCATCCTGATGTCAATTGGTATGATGTCATTTATAGAAATTATTCTCCTTTAAGCCGCTATAACTTAAATGTAAATGGAGGAAATAAAAATGCACAATATAGCATATCACTTAATTATACAGACCAGCAAGGTCTTTTTGTTGAAGATGATGCTATAGATCACAACACGAATGCGTCTCTATCCAGATATGTGCTGAACTCGAGCGTTAATGTGAATGTTACGGAAAAACTTAAAGTTGGGCTACAGATATTTGGTCGTCTGCAATCAGGTAATCAGCCGGGAGCTGGTATTTCGGACATTCTGTCACAATTGAATTCCATGCCAAATTATGCGATGCCGGTGTTCAATGAGAATGGCTCTTATGCGGCAAATTCAAATTTTAGGCGGAATCTGCTTTCAAAAGTTGTCAACTCCGGATATATACAGGACAATCTCCGGGATGTGATGGCGAACCTTGATTTTTCCTATGATTTAGGCAGTGTGCTTGAAGGGCTTTCTTTCCTTGGAAAGACAAATATCGCTATTCAATCTGCAACAACAATAAATAGAAGCCGTGCCGATGTTGGTTATCAAATGCGGATTAACGGTAATGATACAACCTATATCCGTATCGATGAGCCGCAAAGTCAGACGAATAACTTCACGCCGGTATTTAATAGCCGCTACTGGTTTGGGCAAGCCGGGTTCAGCTATAATCGTGCTTTCGGGTTGCACAATGTCGGAGCAACCCTAATCGGAGACCAACGCCGGATGATATTTAATTTCGACCTGCCGGGGGTATCCAGTAATGTTTCCACCAAAGCGAACTATGGTTATAGCAATAAATATTTTGCTGAAGGTATTATCAATTATAGTGGTTATAACAGATATATGCCTGGACAACGTTTCGGATTGTTTTATGCTGTAGGTATTGGTTGGGATATTAGTCAGGAGTCTTTTATTAAAGATCATATTGACTGGTTGAGCCAGTTTAAACTACGTTCTACTTACGGAAGGACAGGAAATGGGGTTGATAATTCGGGTTATTACGACTATAGATCCACTTATGAGGAGTTGTTCAATGTTTATCCACAAGGTACATCAACGGAAGGAACCAGCCCCGGCTTTATAGAAAGTGCTATACTTCCGAATGTAAACAGAACGTGGGAAAAGGCCAATAAATTTAATGTGGGCGTGGATCTGTCCGCATTTAAAAATACCTTACAATTTTCAGTGGATTATTATAATGACCTCTATTACGATCTTCTGGCAATGCGTGGAAAAAGTATCCAATTGATTGGTGCGACGTATGGTTACGAAAATATTGGTAAAAGGAGACAATCTGGTTGGGAATTCTCCGGAACGTATCAAAACAATATAAGCTCTTTCAATTATTTTATATCGGGTGATTTGAGTCTGGAGGATGCAAAGTTATTGTATTTCGATGAGCAGGACCAACTGTATCCCTGGATGCAACGTACCGGATTACACCCCGATACACCTTTCGGATACATTGCCGAGGGATTCTTTCAAACTGCTGAAGAGGCCAGTAATAGTGCTACCATTAGTGGGTATCAACCTATTGCGGGCGATATAAAATATAAGGATTTGAATGAGGATGGGATCATTAATGTATTTGACTCGGCACCCTTAATGAAAGTTAAACCACGTATGTATTACGGTATTACGTTGGGCGTTAATTATAAAGGGATTGAATTCAGCAGCTTATTGCAAGGCGTGAGAAATACGTTTACCACGAGTGATAGAGAAAGCTTTTCCAGCGGATTTTTCCCCGGTCAGTCTTACGAATATATTTTAAACAGATGGACGCCTGAAACGGCTTCAACAGCGACATTCCCGCGTTTAACGACGGCTTTTTCTGTTAACAATACAGCTGCTTCGAGCTTTTGGCTGAGATCGTCCGATTATTTTAGGCTCAAGAATGTCAGCTTAGCTTATAATCTTCCTTACAGTATTGTAAAAAACATGCGGTTATCCGGGTTAAAAGTATTTACCAACATACAAAACCTATTTACCTGGATGGAAGACAGGCGATACGATTATGACCCCGAAGTGGGTATGAATGCCTATCCTATTCAACGTGTTTTCAACTTAGGTGTCAATATTAAACTATAATATCATGAAGAAATTTCCTTATATATTATACGTCGGTTTTGTGCTTATGGTCGTCGCATTTCAAGCCTGCAAAAACGATTATGAATCTGTTCCTTTAGAAAAAGTAACGATTGATTATATATTTGACAAGGATGACTCCCTTGGCAATAATGCAAAAAAATACTTAAATAGCTTATATGCCGGTTTACAACCCACCTCAAGTAATTACAATAGGGTGGAGGGAGACTTGCTGGATGCGGCTTCTGATGATGCGGTTTCCTCCGCCATTGGGTTGAATGCTACTTCGCAGACGCAGACGAGCAGATTGGCCAATGGGAGCTTTGATGCTTTTGACCGGATAACAGGTGAAATGCTCTGGGGTCAATATTATCAAAATATCAGAGCGGCCAGCATTTTTGTCAATAATATTGATGTTGTACCCCTTAACGACAACCTTTTTAATATTCCCAGGGGTATGACCCAAAAATCCATATGGAGAAGCGAGGCAAGATTTCTCCGGGCATATGCCTACTTTGAGCTCTTAAAGAGGTATGGCGGTGTGCCGTTAATGGGTGACGAGGTAAGGCAGCTGCATGATAATGTGGAATTGCCAAGAAATACCTTTGAAGCGTGCGTGGAATACATTGTGAGTGAGATGGATGCAATAAAAGACAGCTTGCTTAGTTACCCTGTTCAAAATCCGACCGCGGATAGTCACCGAATTACGAAAGGTGCGGCACTATCGCTGAAGGCCAGGGTATTGCTGTACGCTGCAAGCCCGCTATTCAACGGTGGAAACATCGAGTCCGCAAATCCTATCACGGGTTATACAGACTATAAGGTGGACCGCTGGAACAGAGCGGCAAATGCGGCAAGGGATGTGGTGTCGCAGACCAATAATTCCTTATTACCAAGCTTTCTGGATATTTTTCTGACCCAGAATAACCCTGAAATTATATTTTTCAGACAGGGAGGCAATACCGATAATGTGGAGCAGACAAATGGTCCTTTTGGTTTCGGGACGCAAATTGGTGGAGGAGGGCGCACGAGTCCTACTGAATCGCTTGTCAGTGCCTTTGGGATGAAAAATGGGATGGCTATAGCGGATCCGGAGTCCGGGTATGATCTCAACAATCGTTATGAAGACAGAGATCCTCGTCTAAACTGGACGATTCTCCATAATGGGAGCGCGTGGTTGAATATCACATTAGAGACGTTTGACGGAGGAAGAAATAAGCCATTAACAACGGATGTGCAAACGGTTACCAGTTATTATATGCGTAAATTCATGGGTAAGTTTGAAACGACGTCAAATTATTCTCCTGTCAGGAGGGATTATATCTATATGCGGTATGCGGAGATCTTGTTAAATCTTGCCGAGGCTGCCAATGAGTTCAGTGGACCGTCTACTGAAGTGTATGAACAAATAATGGCTATCAGGCAAAGGGCGGGGATCGAACCAGGAGCTGATAATATGTTTGGTTTAAAGCCCAATATGGACCAGGATGAAATGCGACAAGTTATCCGAAATGAACGAAGGGTGGAGCTCGCTTTCGAAGAGCATAGATTTTGGGATATAAGAAGATGGAAGATTGCTGAAGAAGTAATGAATATACCATTAAGAGGCTTGCAGATTCAAAAAGTCGGGGATAATCTTATGTACAATGAAATCGATGTGTTCACACCTTCATTTATTGCTCCAAGAATGTACTTGTTTCCGATTCCATTTGATGAGGTCAGAAAAAATTCAATGATGACTCAAAACCCAGGATGGTAATTTATCTAACTATAAAAATTGAAACTAATCATGAAAAAAATCATTCTGCTAATAAGTTTTTTACTGGTGCTAGGGTTTCCGTTTACGCTATTTGCCCAGGAAAGAGATATTGAAGGTCGTGTTCGGGATCTTCAAGGTGTTCTCTCTGGCGCCATCATAAAAGAAAAGGGATTGACGAGTAATGGTACTGTTACGGATAGAAATGGAAAATTTAAGCTTACATTAAAGGGAACAAGCAACATGATTATCGTTTCCCTTATCGGATATACGACTAATGAGTTAGATGTCAAGGGCCTAAATACCATTGACGTCAACATGCAGGTGTCCAGCCAGGATCTGGAAGAAGTCATTGTCAGGGGATTCGGTACGGTAAAAAAGATAACCAATACGGGAGCTATAAGTACCATCAGTGGGCAAGAGATTAGAAATGTGCCCACCGCGAATGTCCAGAATGCGTTAATGGGGCGTTTGCCCGGGGTTGTTTCTCAGCAACGGTCTGGCCAGCCTGGCAGAGACGCAGCTGATTTTAATATCCGCGGAGTGAGCTCATTAAATGCTGAAGGTAACAGACCATTGATTATCGTGGATGATATCGAATATTCTTACGATCAATTACAACAAATCAATATCAATGAAATAGAGAGTATTTCTATTCTAAAGGATGCTTCGACGACAGCGATATACGGAATTAAAGGTGCTAATGGCGTGTTAGTTGTCACGACAAGAAGAGGGCAACTTGGCACGCCAAGAGTAAATGTCAGGGTAGAGTCTGGTCTGCAGGCTCCTGTCCGCACCCCGAAGTTCCTCAACAGTTACGATGCGGCAACATTAATCAATGAGGCGTATATAAATGACGGCATTACACCGATCTTTACACAAAAAGATTTAGATCTGTTTAAATCGGGCGAAGATCCGTACGGTCACCCTGATATAAACTGGTATGAGGCTGTTTTTGACAAAACGTCCATGCAGGTAAACAGTAATGTGGATTTATCGGGAGCGAATGATATACTGAGCTATTTTGTTTCAGCAGGTGTATTTACGCAAGATGGTCTGGTAAAAGATTTTGACGACCCAAGAAATGAAGTAAATACGAATTATTTTTTCAGACGGTATAATTTCCGATCGAATCTGGACTTACAGGCAACAAAAACATTAAAATTACGCTTCGATCTAAGTGCAAGGTTTGGCGATATTAATCAACCTAGATTACAAAATGCAGTGGCAGAGGTGTATGACTTTAGAAAGATAACACCTTTTTCTGCACCGTATCTTAATCCTGATGGCTCCTATGCCTATGCAAATTCTGTTCTTAATCCGGACCAATTACCTACCATTAATGCCCGGTTACCCAATGGGGGGTATTCGCGAGATAAACGATCTGATTATAATGCATTGCTAGGGGCAGATCAGGAACTTGGCTTTATCACGGAAGGTCTGAGATTTACGGCCAGAATCGCTTATGGTGGAATAGAAGATTATAGTAGAGGACTAGGGCGTGGAAGCGAACCGCCCAGTTTTCTTTACAATCCCCAAACAGACACGTATACAATCCGACCCGGATCGACCAGCTACAGTTTAGGAACGTATTATGTAACTGGTAATACAAATGAGTATTCAAGAAATCTGAACTTGCAGGGATTTTTAACGTATGACCGGACGTTTAATGATAAGCATCATTTTTCATCCTTATTATTGTTCAACCAACAGAGCTTTTTGTCAAAAAGTGATGCCCCTGCAAATTTTAGGGGTTCTTCCCTGCGGGTAGGGTATGATTATAAAGCAAAGTATCTTATTGATTTTAATGGAGCGTACAATGGTTCTGACAGATTTGCAAAGGATAAGAGATATGGATTTTTTCCAGCCGTTTCAGCGGGTTGGGTAATTTCTCAGGAAGGTTTTTTCGCGAATAGATTTAAAAATATTGATTTGTTGAAGATTCGTGGATCTATAGGTATACTCGGATCTGATGTGACGTTCGGAAATCGCTACCTATATGATCAGGTGTATTCACCAGGCCCGGGTTACAGTTTTGGTGAATCTGAAGGTGGAGCGGGGTCAATCATCGAAGGCAGTTTAGGTAATCCAAATGTAACCTGGGAAAAATCGAGAAAATCCAATATAGGATTGGAGTTGAATGCACTTAATAGCCGCTTCACTATGGTGGTAGATTACTTTTATGATATAAGATACGATCAGCTGATAAACAGAGAATCCATTCCGAGTATTATCGGAATTGGTTATTCACCCACGAATGTGGCAAAAACTTCCAATCAGGGTATAGATGGAAATATAGGGTACAGAGGAAAGCTGGGCGGTGTGGATGTTAGTTCTAATCTCGTTTTCCAGTTTATAAAAAATAAAATTCTATTTCAGGATGAAGCAACACCTGCTTTTCCATATCTAGCGAAAACCGGAACACAACTCGGACAACAATTCGGTTATACCTCGCTTGGGTTTTATACGCAGAACGATATTGATCAGTTATATGCCGGAGGTTCTGTTGTAAAAGATGACAACGGTATACCGGTCATCGCCATCCCAAGATATGCAGATACGCCTGCCGAAAACGAACGGGTAAAACCAGGCGATATGAAGCTTAAAGATATGAACGGGGATGGGTACATAGATAATCAGGATATGAGTGCAGTAGGTAAGCCAAATCTTCCCAGTACTGTTTTGGGCTTGACTATTGGCGCGAATTGGAAGGGATTGAGTTTAAATGTTCTGTTTCAAGGATCTTTTGATTATAGTTTTAGCGTGCTGGGGACGGGTATTGAACCTTTTCAAAGCCAGTTTCAGCCGGTTCATCAAGAAAGATGGACGCCTGAAAACTCTGAAAATGCTTTGTTTCCGCGTTTAACGCAGAAAACGACGACAACGAATAGTCCCAGAGCATTCATGTCAGACTTTTGGCTAGTGGATATGAGCTATATCAGATTGAAAACTGTAGATATCGGATACCAGCTGCCAACCAGAATGTTGCCATTTTCTTTAGATAACGTAAGATTTTACTTTAGCGGATACAACCTATTTACATGGTCTGACTTTAGTAAATATCAACAAGATCCAGAGGCTTCATCAGGAAGCGCCGCCGGAGCTTATCTCAATCAAAGGGTTTTTAACTTAGGTTTACAAGTCGGGTTTTAACCGTTATAAATAACAACATATATGAAAAAAAAGATCATTTTTTATGGCTTACTGCTGCTGTTTTTTCAGGCAGGGTATGCACAATTGCGAATAAAAGAACCGGCTAACGGAGTCTTTAAAATTTCTGAAGGAAAAATAGATGATTTTACGCCTGAGAAGTTCCGTGAAAAGGAACCTGATATAGCGGCGTTGAAAGAACTTCCTAAAGAGAATTTACCATTTGATATCCATGAAATTGCTATTCAGATCAATGAAAGAGGGGCGGAGATTGCTATCCCACTTGCTGATGGAGAACAATTGTACGGATTTGGACTTCAGATCGGCTCTTTTAACCAAACGGGCATGCGGAAAATCCCCGTAGTCAATGATTATCCACTTAATAACTTGGGATATACCCATGCGCCGTTGCCCTATTATGTGTCGAATAAAGGTTATGCCATTCTCGTTAATACATCCAGATACACGACTTTCTACTGCGGTAGAAATCAACCTAAAAAAGTACAGGTTACAACAGCGGATACGCCGGCAGAAACTAAACTTTCTGTAGAGGAACTTTACCAAACAAAAGTTTCTGGACGAAATAATGTATTGGTTGATATTAAAGGAGCGCAAGGGATTGAAATATATGTGTTTACCGGAGCGGATATGTTAGGGGCTATACAACGCTATAATTTATTCGCCGGAGGTGGCGCGTTGCCAGCTTTGTGGGGAATGGGCATTAAATATCGTGTTAAAGCCGATTTTAAACAGGCCGATGTTTTAGAGACAGCTGCATACTTTCGGGAAAAGCACATTCCCGTCGACGTAATCGGACTGGAGCCCCGGTGGCAGACTGCGGCTTATCCTTGCTCTTTTGTATGGGAAAAAGAATTTTTTCCAGATGCGAAAGCAATGATTGGTCAGCTCAATGCAAAGGGCTTTCAGATTAACCTTTGGGAGCATGCATTTGTATCAGATAAATCTCCTTTGTATAAACCGCTGTTTGATCTTTCAGGTGATTATTTGGCGTTTCATGGTCTTGTGCCGGATTTTGCAGATGAAAAGGTTCGGGATATTTTTGCTCGACATCATAGAGATAGCCTTTTAAGTATTGGAGTAAGTGGTTTTAAGATGGATGAATGTGATAATTCAGATCTAACCAGAGGAGATGCAAGATGGAGTTTTCCGGAAATGACGAAGTTCCCTTCTGGTATTGATGGGGAGCAGATGCATCAGCTGTTCGGTTTACTGTATCAAAAATCTATTTATTCCATTTTTAAAAATGAAAACCAAAGGACTTATTTAGATGTGCGGTCTTCCAATGCATTTGCTTCCCCTTTTCCTGCTGCACTTTACAGTGACACGTATGATCACAAGGAGTATATTGAAATGATTTCAAACTCTGGTTTTTCAGGTTTGTTATGGTCACCGGAAGTGAGAGAGTCGGGCTCTTTTAAAGAGCTGGTGATGAGAAGCCAGACGGCAATATTGTCTGCGCAGGCATTATTTAATAGCTGGTACTTGCAATATCCGCCCTGGTTGCAGTTTGATAGAGGAAAAAATAATGAAGGTGAATTACTGGAAGACAAAGACGCTAATGAAAAGATAATAAAAAAACTTTTTGATTTTAGGATGAGCCTCATCCCGTACCTTTATCACGCGTTTTACCAATATCAGACAAAAGGAATACCTCCTTTCAGGGCTTTAATTGTTGACTATCCTGATGATGAAAACCTCTATAATGTGGCGGATGAATATATGATTGGTGAAAGTTTATTAGCAGCGCCATTCAGTGGAAATACAGATAGCAGAAAAGTATATCTCCCTAAAGGCAACTGGTATAATTTTAATACGCATGAAAAATTGGTCGGTGGTAAGGAGTATGAAATTAAATTCAAGTATGATGAACTGCCTCTTTTTGTGAAAGAAGGAACTATATTGCCTTTAGCCAGGCCGGTAGATTTCGTAGATGAGAATACGCAGCTTGAGCTGCTATGTCAAGTGTTTGGGAAAGTGGCAAAACCTGCTTATCTATTTGAAGATGATGGCGTAACGATGAACTATAACAAAGGTGATTTTAATAAAATAGAGCTGACGCTAAAAAAAAGTGAGGTCACGCTGAAAAGAATGGGAAATTCAAAACTCAGACGATATAAAGTAATAAATACAATCATTATTGACTAGTTTTTGTTAACAGCAAACGAAAGGTACTATTTTGGAAGTCTTCGATGCCGGGATAAAATATCAAAAATAACCGCTATCTTAGTAATCGATAAATAGACAGTTAATGAACCTACATAAGTATTTGTTGTTATTGCTCTGTTTGGGGCTTTTATTCGCCTGTAAAAAAGAGATCAAGAACCCACCCAACCCTATCACGGAAGAACCGACAGAGCAGGATCGCTTAAGGGCAAGTATCTACGATTATTTTAATAAATATTCGTTGTGGACGGCGCAGGTTCCTGATCTCGATGAGGAAGGACGGCTGGAATTTGTGAAGAAATATTCTTCTAATCAAAGCCTCTTGACGACTTTGAAAAACATGACGCCACAGTATTCTTTCCAACCCTATCAAACGCTGGACATTGCTGTTGGGAATCGCTATGACCGCTATTCTTTTATCGATGAATCGGGGGCGGAGGGGAATGTGAGTTATGCAGACGGGTTCCGGATGGATACGAACGACGGTTATGGTCTTTATTTTTATTGGGGATACATAGAAGAAGAGAATAGCGCACGCCCCGTTATCTATTTTGTGGAAGGAGGTTCTCCGGGACAGCAGAAAGGAATAAAGCGAGGATTGACCGTGTTGGCTATTAACGAGCGAGAAAATACAAGTGTGCCGGTCATATATAGAAACGGTGGTTACTATCTTAGTGATGAAGACTTGGCGCAGGAGATACAAGACGAATGGTATGATGCGATGATGGACGAAGAATCGGATCTATCGCTCAAATTTAGAGATCAGGAAGGAGAAATCAGCGAATATGTGATGAAATATACGCCGAGTTATGAGATAGATCCTGTTATCCTTGACTCTGTTTATACCTATCCCAATAAAAATGTGGGCTATCTGGCTTATTCTTCGTTCGAAGAAGTATGGCCTAATAGTCACCAAAATTATCGAAAATTGGAACAGATATTTCAGACATTTGAGTCCGCGGGTATCAGGGACCTGATTCTGGATTTAAGGTATAATCCTGGAGGATACGTGGATGCAGCTGAATACCTAGCTAATAAAATCATTGGTGCTTCCGGAGATCAACAATTGATGTTTTCTTATGAAACAAATGATTACTTGGCAGCCGGACGGAGTTTACCTGTGGGTTTGGATTTCGGAAATGTCACTTTCAATCGAAAAAATAACTTAAACCTGGATAAGGTATTGGTGTTAGTTACCGAACAGACCGCATCGGCGTCTGAACTACTTATCAGCGTTTTGAAGCCTTATATGAATGTGGTATTGATAGGCGATGAACCGAGAACATATGGGAAGCCAGTGGGCTTTTTCGAACAGAAAATTCCAAATAGTGAGGTGTCCTTATGGGCTGCTTCTTTTAAAACGATGAACAATGCACAAACGGAAGAAGACCGAAAATTTCAAAATTATTGGGATGGCTTACCCATTGCGACAACCGAAATTGTACCCGATCGCATATTTTATGATTTTGGAGATACGAATGAAGATATGATCGCTAAAGCGTTAACGTTAGCGGGGGTATCTGGTAGTATGCGTGCTTCGTCTCGAAAAATTAGTTCCACGTCATCTCCTGTGAAATTAGGAATCATCAATAAGCCGCGAGAACGGAATATGTTGAAAAAGAGAGATCAGTAGAGACAGACAATTGTTTGTCTCTACATAAAGTATCTATTCTTAAGCTATACTAGGTACTCAAATAATGTCTGATCTTTATTGACTTCGATGAAATCGAATTTATAAGATTTCATTCTTTCGATAAAAGAAGTATAATCCTTCGGATCGTTTAGTTCGATACCAATCAACGCCGGTCCTCGTTCGCGTTCTGTTTTTTTGATATATTCGAATCTGGTAATATCATCCTTTGGCCCGAGTACTTCTGTTACCAGTAAACGTAAAGCACCTGGACGTTGTGGGAAACGAACGATAAAGTAATGCTTAAAACCCTCGTAAAGCAATGACATTTCTTTAATCTCGCTCATGCGGTCAATGTCGTTATTACCTCCGGAAACGATACAAACGACTTTTTTTCCTTTTATTTCTTCTTTGTGAAAATCTAAGGCTGCGATAGACAATGCTCCTGCGGGTTCGGCCACAATAGCGTCTTTATTATAAAGCTGTAAAATGGTCGTGCAGATTTTACCTTCGGGTATTGGCTTCACGCTATCGAGTAGTTTACTGCTAATTTTGTACGTTAAAGCACCTATTTTTTTCACTGCAGCGCCGTCCACAAATTTATTGATATGTTCCAGCTCTATCGGGCCATTATTCCGTATGGCGGCAATCATAGAAGGTGCCCCTTCCGGTTCTACGCCATACAGTTTAACATGAGAGGCATGTTTTTTCATGTGATAGCTCAGTCCTGACGATAGTCCGCCTCCTCCTATAGGGATAATAATGGCATCTACATCCGGAAGATCTTGCAATATTTCTACGGCTACCGTACCCTGCCCTTCGATGATCTTTTCGTCATCGAAAGGAGGAATGAACGTCATGTTATGTTCTTTTGTGTATTCCACTGCTGCTTTTTGACAATCATCGAAAGTATCGCCGGTTAATACGATTTCAATATTGCCGTTGCCCCACATTTCCGTTTGTGTAATTTTTTGACGTGGTGTAGGACCTGGCATGAAAATAACACCCTTAATATCTAGTTTTTTACAGGAAAGGGCCACACCTTGCGCGTGGTTACCCGCGCTAGCACACGTAACGCCACGGTTTTTTTCTTCTTCTGACAGACTCACAATTTTATTGTAGGCACCACGTAGCTTATACGAACGCACCACTTGCAGGTCTTCCCGTTTTAAATATACCTCCGCATCATATTTTTCGGAAAGGTGTATATTATATTGCAAAGGCGTACGGTTCACAACGCCTTTTATGCGTTCTGCCGCTTGCAATGAATCTATGTTTAAGGTCATATTGTTTTAAGAATAACTGCCCCAAAAAGCGTCTTTAACAAGTGAAATGTCTTTTTTGCCGTTATGGCTATAAATGGAAACAATATCAAATCTGATATCGCCCTGATGGTTGATTTGTTTTAAAAAAGCACCGGCTGCCTTGATGAGGTTTTTTTGCTTTTTTAAATCAACAAACTGAAATGGCTCGCCAAATTGTGTTGAACTGCGGCTTTTTACTTCCACAAAAGTCAGGATATCACCCTCTTTAGCAATGATATCTATTTCCCACCACTTATATCGCCAATTTAATTGTAGAATTTGGTAGCCTTGCGTACGTAGAAACGCTTGTGCTTCTCGTTCCCCCTGCTGACCAAATTCTAAATGTTTAGCCATGTTTTATTTTAACAACGTATGCAGATCCTCATCATTGATATCTTTTTTTGCATCAGCCATGATAAGAAACTTTTCATAGATTACGGCGAGGTTATCTTTGTCTAACTGATAGCCCAGGCGTTCCAAATGGTGTTTTAATGCATGGCGACCAGAACGAGCTGTCAAAATAATATCCGCTTCGGCTAACCCTACATCTTCCGGACGAATAATCTCGTAAGTTTCACGATGTTTTAGGAAACCGTCTTGATGTATCCCGGAACTGTGTGCAAAAGCATTTTTACCTACAATAGCCTTGTTAGGTTGCACCGGCATACGCATCATGGAACTCACTTTACGTGAAATGTGCGTGAACATTTTACTATTGATGTTAGAACTTAGTCCTGGGAATAGACTTGCATGTACTTGCATAATCATGGCAACTTCTTCCAGTGAGGTATTCCCTGCACGTTCACCGATACCATTAATTGTACATTCAACTTGACGAGCTCCGTTTTGAACGGCAGCAATGGAATTGGCTGTGGCTAAACCTAAATCATTATGGCAATGTGCCGAGATGATAGCCTCATCGATGTTTTTTACATTTTCTTTTAGGTACTTGATTTTGGCACCGTATTGATCTGGCAAGCAGTACCCGTTAGTATCGGGAATATTTACCACGGTGGCTCCCGCTGCAATGACAGCTTCTACCATTTTTGCCAGATAGGCTAAGTCTGCCCGTCCAGCATCTTCCGCATAGAATTCAACATCTTCTACATAAGATTTAGCATGCTTTACTGCTGAAATGGCACGTTCTAGAATTTCTTCACGCGTCGAATTGAATTTGTATTGTATATGCATGTCCGATGATCCAATTCCGGTGTGGATACGTGGACGTTTGGCATATTTCAACGCATCAGCGGCAACATCAATATCGTTCTTATTCGCACGTGTAAGCGCGCATATAATAACGTCGTCCACTGCTTTCGATAATTCGACCACCGATTGGAAATCTCCTGGACTCGATACGGGGAATCCCGCTTCGATAATGTCAACACCCAAAAGCTCTAAATCTTTGGCAATATCTATTTTTTCTGCAGTTGTTAACTGGCAGCCAGGGACCTGTTCACCATCGCGTAGGGTCGTATCGAAAATATATAAATGATTAGGATCGTGTAACATAGTCTTATAATTATCTAAAGATGATCTGCTAAATGATAGACAGATCGGTTAAAAACCTAAAATTAACAAATCTTTTTCCTTATCTCAAATATTCCAATACTTTGGCGCCCATCTCGTTTGTACCCAATATATGTGTAGCAAGTGTTGCAGCATTAGCGATATCACCCGTTCTCCAACCTGCTTTTAGCGTGTCCGCAACAGCTTGGGTTACCGCTTTGGCTTCTTCTTGTAAACCGAATGCAATATCGAGCATTAATGCGGCGGATAGAATAGATGCTAATGGATTTGCTTTGTTTTGCCCCGCAATATCATGTGCAGATCCGTGAATCGGTTCGAAAAATCCTGTTCCATCACCAATAGATGCCGACGCTAACATACCCATAGAACCTGCAATTTGAGAAGCCTCGTCTGTCAGGATATCTCCGAAAAGGTTGGCCGTCAATACGACATCGAATTTTTTAGGATTCTTCACTAATTGCATAGCGGCGTTGTCGATGAACATGTGTTCCGTTTCAACATCCGGATATTCGCGTGCGATTTCCTGCACAACATCGCGCCATAGGCGTGACGTTTCCAATACATTTGCTTTATCAACGGAGCACAGCTTTTTGTTACGCGTACGAGCCGCCTCATACGCTTTACGTGCAATGCGTTCTACTTCATAGCGGTGATAATTCATTAAATCTGAAGCGAAGGTGTTGTCATCGCTACGTATTTTTTCGCCAAAATATACATCGCCAGTCAACTCGCGGAAAAATAAAATATCTGTTCCACGTAGGACTTCCGGCTTTAGGCTGGATGCCTCTAGCAATTCATCAAATAATAATATAGGACGAAGATTGGCATATAACCCTAACTCTTTCCGTATTTTCAGTAAACCTTGCTCGGGCCTTACTTTCGCCGACGGATCATTATCGTATTTTGCGTGTCCGATAGCACCGAACAGGATGGCGTCTGATGCTTTTGCTTTTTCTAGCGTTTCATCTGGTAGCGGATTGCCGGTCGCTTCAATAGCCGTATGTCCCATAATAGCTTCATCGAAGCTAAACACATGACCGTATTTTGTAGCAACTGTTTCTAACGCTTGTTTTCCCCATGTCGTTACTTCTTGCCCAATACCATCTCCGGGGATGATTAAAATATTTTTGTTCATTTGTATATAATTATTTATATCGTTACTTCCTGTAACACCTCACCTTTTTCCAAGATAAATTTATGTTCTATGCAAGACGGTAATTGTGATTCATAATGACCGACGTAAATTAGTGTATTGCCATGTGCACACAGCTCATCTACCACAGCATTGAAATGTGTAGTTTGCGCGACATCCAATCCTTGGCAAGGCTCATCTAGTATCAGTAATGGTGGGTTTTTGATAATGGTTCTAGCCAAAAGAGTCAAGCGCTGTTTTCCTAACGGAAGCGTGTGAAGCAATTGGTCTTTATAGGGCAACAGATCAAAGAAATCCAATAGCTGCTCCATACGTTTTTTTTCTTCGTACTTCACCTCCATAAACCAACCGATACTATCGTAAAACCCCGATGCCACGGTATGCCATACGGTAGCATTTCGGTCAAAATACCAATGCATCTCTGGTGAGATAATACCAACCTTTTCTTTAATGTCCCAAATGCTCTCGCCTGAACCGCGTTTCGTTCCAAACAACCAAATGTCTGAAGCATAGGCTTGGGGATGATCACCATTCAATAAACTCAACAAAGTAGACTTACCTGAACCATTTGGACCTTGCAACAACCACTTTTCGCCGGCCTTTACTTTCCAACTTATATTTTTTAATACGACTTTGTCACCGTAGCGAACAGACACGTTTTTCAGCTCAACTATATTTTGGCTGGTTGTCTCTGGTTCTTGCTGCAGAAAATAGGGGAGAGGCTTCTTTTCACGAACATTATCTTTAGATAAATCCTTCGCCTGTTCTACCACTTTAAGCCGGCCGTTTTCGATTTCTGCAAAACGATTGATGCAAGAAGGGAGTTGTGAATCGTTCGTTATGAGGATCAATGTAGTTCCTTTATCGGAAATTTCATTGAAAAGATCCAAGAGGTTTGATCTGGACTGTTTGTCTAGTCCTGTAAAGGGTTCGTCAATGATTAAAAGCTGTGGATTAAGCCAGAGCGCCTGTACCAATTGCAGTTTTTTATGCTCGCCACTGGACAGTTCGATCAACTGTGTGTCTTTACAGTTTTCGAAACCCAATGCATGCAAAATAGGCTCGGCATCCGCGTAGCGGAGGTCGTTTTTCTGACCAAAATGGATGAGATCAGCGTAAACCGTAAGGGTGTCGTTTTTCTGGAATTTATTATAGCGTTGTTGATAATAAAAGTTACGGTCTCCCTCCAAGTTTGTGAACTGATACCAGTTAGAAACGTAATAAGCACGTGGTGGACACGCGCTATGTTCCTTAAAATGAAAGGTAATCTCTCCTGTTGCTTTCTCTTCTCCTACGATCGCTTTAGCCAAAGAAGTTTTCCCTGTTCCGCTTTTACCACCGATAACCCAATTTTCGCCTGGATATATATTCCAATTGAAATCTGACAATACCGCCTGACCGGCGTATTGGACATTCAAATGGGTTATATGGGCGACAGGATTATGGTGAGTCATCATATTAACGATAAAATGAAAAAGGTCTTATTCTTTCAAATTCTTCGATTTCTGCTGTATGGCTCAAGATGTAGTCGATATCATCATAACCATTGATTAAACAAGATTTTTTGTAGGGGTTGATTTCAAATTCAAAACGATCTCCGGTTTCGTTAATAGTTACCGTTTGTGCTTCTAAGTCTATGGTTAATTCCGCATCGGGATTCGCAAAAACGATGTCAAATATTTTCTCTAAAAATTCGTCTGGAACCGTGATGGGCAATACGCCATTATTTAGTGCGTTGCCTTTGAAAATATCGGCAAAGAATGAACTGATGACAACGTCAAAGCCATAATCTTGGATCGCCCATGCCGCATGTTCGCGAGAAGAACCACAACCAAAGTTTTTGCCAGCTACCAATATTTTTCCGCTGTATGTCGGATTGTTCATCACGAAATCCGCTTTTGGGTTCCCGTCACTATCATAACGCCAGTCGCGGAATAAATTGTCACCAAATCCTTCTCTTGTAGTTGCTTTCAAAAAGCGTGCGGGGATAATTTGGTCGGTGTCGATATTTTCGATAGATAGCGGTACTATCCTTGAAGTTAATTTTTCAAATTTTTTCATTTCAGCCTTCTTAAATCAATTCTCGAATGTCCACAATCTTACCGCTGACAGCAGTAGCAGCAGCTGTCAAGGGGCTAGCAAGCATGGTACGTGCATTTGGACCCTGTCGGCCTTCAAAGTTTCTGTTAGAAGTGGAAACACAATATTTTCCCGCTGGGATTTTATCCTCGTTCATTCCCAAACAAGCTGAACAACCTGGTTCGCGAAGCATAAAACCTGCTTCCTCAAATATTTTGTCTATGCCTTCTTCTTTCGCCTGCGCTTCTACTTGTTTAGAGCCAGGAACAATCCATACCTCTACATTATCAGCTTTTTTCTTGCCTTGTACAAAAGAGGCAACAGCCCGTAGATCCTCGATACGGGAGTTGGTGCAAGAGCCGATGAAAACATAATCTACGGGATGCCCTAATAATGTTTCATTATCACGGAAGCCCATATAGTCCAATGCTTTTTTGTAGGACGGACGCTCTGATTCGGGTTGATCCGCGGTTGCTGGAATGGCATCAGAAATACCAATTCCCATTCCTGGGTTTGTTCCGTAGGTAATCATAGGCTGAATATCGGCGGCATCAAATTCCAATATGACATCGAATTGTGCGTCTTCGTCAGAATATAATGTTTGCCAATAGGCAAGGGCTTCATCCCAGTCTTCTCCTTTAGGAGCAAACTCCCTACCGTGAACATAGTCGAATGTCGTTTGGTCCGGAGCGATAAGTCCACCACGGGCACCCATTTCTATACTCATGTTACAGACCGTCATCCGACCTTCCATACTTAACGAGCGAATAGCTGAACCCGCAAATTCTACGAAATATCCTGTACCACCCGCTGCGGTTGTTTTGGAGATGATGTATAAGACGATATCCTTCGCGCCTACGCCTTTTTCCAATTCACCGTTAACTTCGATTTTCATCGTTTTGGGTTTTTGTTGCAATAGACATTGCGTGGCAAATACCTGCTCTACTTGCGATGTTCCAATTCCAAATGCAATAGCACCAAAAGCACCATGCGTAGAAGTATGGCTGTCTCCACATACCATTGTTTTTCCTGGTTGGGTAATACCTAACTCCGGGCCGATAACGTGGACGATACCTTGATAAGGGTGTCCTAGTCCATATAGTTCAACGCCGAACTCTTTACAGTTTTTGGTCAACATATCCACTTGATAGCGTGAAAGTTCTTCCTGTATTGGAAGATGTTGATTGAGCGTAGGTACGTTATGATCGGCAGTGGCCACTGTTTGATTCGGACGAAAAACGGGTATTCCTCGTTTCCGCAATCCGTCGAACGCCTGAGGTGAAGTTACCTCATGAATCAAATGTGTATCGATGTACAAAATATCAGGGAAGCCCTCTTGACGTTTGACAACGTGCGCATCCCAAATCTTCTCTACTAATGTTTTTCCCATTTCTCTCTTCTTTAAGTAACAAAGTAATCAGTGACTGTATAGGTAACTTTTACACATCACTGATTGCTCATCACTCATCACTTAATTATACAGTTTTTATAACCTTCATCGCCGTCATCGCTTTACGTAACCTAACGCCTACGGTTTCTACAGGGTGGTTACGTAAGATCTCGTTAACTTGTACAAGCTGAACGTTGTCAACGGAGCCGTCTTTTCCTTCATTGAAGTTTTTGCCAACTAAATCAGTGTCTACTTTTGTCATGAAATCAGCCAATAGCGGTTTACATGCTTGATCAAATAAGTAACAACCATATTCAGCAGTGTCGGAAATGACCCTGTTCATTTCGAATAATTTTTTACGCGCAATGGTGTTTGCAATCAAGGGCGTTTCATGCAACGATTCATAATAAGCAGATTCTGGTTTAATACCTGCATCCACCATCGTTTCAAATGCTAATTCTACCCCTGCTCTCACGAAAGCAACCATTAACAAATAATTGTCAAAATATTCCTGTTCGCTGATTTTTACATCACCGGCAGGTGTTTTTTCAAAAGCAGTTTCACCCGTTTCTGCTCTCCATTTTAATAGATTAGCATCTCCGTTTGCCCAGTCTTCCATCATGGTTTTGCTAAATTCGCCCGACATGATATCGTCTTGATGTTTTTGGAATAATGGACGCATGATGTCTTTTAGTTCTTCCGATATTTGGAAAGCTTTGATTTTTGCTGGGTTGGACAGCCGATCTAGCATGCCACTTACGCCACCATGTTTCAAGGCTTCTGTGATAACCTCTACACCATATTGTACTAATTTCGAAGCGTAACCTGGATCGATACCTTTTTCTACCATTTTATCAAAAGATAAAATAGAACCGGTTTGCAACAAACCACAAAGGATAGTTTGCTCGCCCATTAAGTCGGATTTAACTTCGGCTACGAAGGAAGACTTTAATACACCTGCACGGTGTCCACCTGTACCCACACAATACGCTTTTGCGTAAGGCCAGCCTTTACCTTCCGGATCATTTTCTGGGTGTACCGCAATTAAAGTAGGAACACCGAAACCTCTTAAATATTCCGCACGGACTTCAGAACCCGGACATTTAGGTGCTACCATGAGAACCGTAATATCTTTACGTATCTGCATACCTTCTTCCACGATATTGAAACCGTGCGAATAGGATAGAGCAGCTCCTTGTTTCATCAAGGGTTGAACAGCATTGATAACCGATGTATGTTGTTTATCAGGTGTTAAGTTAATTACTAAATCTGCCGATGGAATCAATTCTTCGTAAGTTCCTACGTCGAAGTTATTATCTGTGGCATTTTTCCAAGAATCTCTTTTTTGTTCAATAGCTTCTTTACGTAATGCATAAGAAACGTCCAATCCGCTATCTCTAAGGTTTAAGCCTTGGTTCAAGCCCTGCGCACCACAACCTACGATTACGATTTTTTTACCTTTTAAAGCATTAACGCCATCTGAAAATTCCTTTGAATCCATAAATTCAGCGTGTCCCAATTGATTTAACTGCTCTCTAAGAGGTAATGTGTTAAAATAATTTGCCATTGTTTTTGTTATTATAATACGTTTGTTTTTGATTGATTTATTTTTTAATTATTCTCCGTTGAGCTATTGCGTAGCCGAAGTGTGTATTGTCATGGCCCACCGTTGTGATTAGAAGCTCTTCGATATTGTTTATGAGCACGCCAAAAGTGGAGGTGTCAAAAGCCACGATTTTTTCAAAAATTCCTGTTTGGTAATCTTCCTGTAGCTTTTGAATAGTGGAAATAGCCAGTTGCTTGAGCTCGTTTACTTCTTCTATCGAGACAAAATAGGCGGGCTTGGAGCCTTTTTTATAAGCATCTAAATATTTGACAGTTGATGTGTCAGAACGGATACCAGTTCGTACATAGCAAAGCGTTTGTGTGCTCACGACGATGTGCCCGAAGTTCCAGATGATATTGTTATTAAACCCTTCCGGAATTTGATTAAGTTCGTCTAAAGTGAGTTCATCCAATAAACGGATGAAAGCGTTACGGCTATCTATGATAAATTTAAAAGTTTCTTTCATTTTTCTTTCCATTTCTACATCGTAAACACTTTCTCCTGCTGATCGAGATATTCATTTTCCACGATTTCCGGAGCAGGTTCTTCGCGTTCAAACTGTTTTATTTTTGTATGGAATCCAGCACTATCCTTGATGATGGCAATACGAGCACCACGTACAAATTCAATGAGACCATATTCGCCCAAGGCTGCTGTCAGACGGTCGATTTCTTCCCTATGGCCTGCGGTTTCAAATACGGTGTAATCATGACGGATTACCACGGCAGAAGCACCATATTCCCGAAGCAAGCGTTCCACAGATGCTTTCTCTGCAATGATTTCTGTTGGAACTTTGTAAAGGGCTTGTTCTTGCCAGATTAATTCTTCATCGGTATTGTAATAAGCTTTTAAAACTTCCACTTGTTTTTCGATCTGTCGGCACAACTTGCGGACCACATCTTCGCTTTCATTAATCAAAATGGTGAAACGGTGGATGCCTTCTACCTCTGATGGAGAGGTGTTCAAGCTTTCTACATTGATTTTTCTTCTGGAAAAGATACCAGAGATGCGCCCTATCATACCGATAGAATTCTCTGTGTATAACGTAATCGTATATTCTTGTTTTTCCATTTTTTTTACTTTTTACTTTAAACGTATTTCCGATACAGATGCACCCTGTGGAACCATAGGGAAAACATTGTTTTCCTTGCCGACCATAATCTCCAATAAGTAAGATCCATCATGGTCAAGCATAGTTTTCAATGCATTGTGTAGATCTTTACGTTCGGAAATTTTGTTTCCTTCAATATGGTATCCGTTTGCTACGGCTACAAAATCCGGACTCGTGATGTTGACAAAAGAATAACGTTTGTCATTAAATAACTGCTGCCATTGACGTACCATACCTAGAAACTCATTGTTGAGAATAAGGATTTTGACCTTTGCACCGAATTGCATGATCGTTCCTAGTTCTTGGATTGTCATTTGAATTCCGCCGTCTCCAATGATCGCAACGACATCACGCTCTGGGGCTCCATACCATGCGCCAATAGCGGCAGGTAACCCAAATCCCATTGTACCTAATCCTCCAGAAGTGACATTCGACTTTGATTTATTGAATTTTGCATAGCGACAAGTAACCATTTGGTGTTGCCCCACATCGGTTACGATAACCGCATCACCCCCGGTTAATTCATTCAAAACCTTAATCACTTCTCCCATCGTCATGATATCTGACGTCGGGTTCAATTCATCCTGAATGACTTCTTTAACTTCCTTTTTCGCTAATTCACGGAATTCCGTTAGCCAAGCACTATGATCATGTTTTTCGATCAGTTGCGTCAACATTGGAAGGGTCTCTTTACAATCGCCCCATACGGGTACATTGGCTGTTACATTTTTGTCGATTTCGGCGGGATCAATATCCAAATGAACGATTTTTGCCTGCTTCGCATATTTGTCCAATCGACCGGTTACGCGGTCGTCAAAACGCATCCCAACGGCGATCAATACATCACATTCATTGGTCATGACATTGGGTGCATAATTCCCGTGCATACCGAGCATACCAACATGCAATGGATGATCCGTCTCCAATGCACTCAATCCCATGACGGTTGTTGCTGCTGGAAAACCACCTTTTTCGATGAAGTCTTTTAGATCCTGTTCCGCCTTACCCAAAATGATACCTTGTCCAAACAGTACGAAGGGTTTCTTCGCTTGGTTAATGAGTTCCGCAGCCTGTTCTACATATTCCTTGCGCACGATCGGTTTGGGCCTGTAGCTACGAACGTGATCGCATTTTTCATAACCCTTATAATCAAACAATTGTATCTGTGCATTTTTGGTAATATCAATTAAAACGGGTCCGGGACGTCCGGTTTTTGCAATATAGAATGCTTTTGCCAATACACTTGGAATTTCCGTAGCATCAGTAACTTGATAATTCCATTTCGTGACTGGCGTTGTGATATTAATAACATCCGTTTCCTGGAAGGCATCCGTTCCCAACAAAGAAGCAAAAACTTGTCCCGTAATACATACGATAGGATTACTATCAATCATGGCGTCAGCTAGTCCGGTAACTAAATTCGTTGCGCCTGGGCCACTAGTTGCGAAAGCGACACCGACGCGTCCAGACGTGCGGGCATAACCTTGGGCCGCATGAATTCCACCTTGCTCATGGCGCACCAAGATATGATTAAGTTTATCGTTATAATCGTATAACGCATCGTATATAGGCATAATTGCCCCACCTGGATAACCAAATATGGTATCTACCCCTTCCTGAATCAAAGCCTCCAATACAGCTTGAGACCCACTTAATTGGGTTTTCGGAGCTGTTGACTCTTGTGGCTTCGATAGCGTTTTTTCCAGTGTACTCATTTTAATAGTATTGAGGTTTTTGATTTACAAATCTGTTACGCAGCCCTGTGATGCATTGGCTACGGTTTTCGCATATTTATATAATACACCTTTGTTTACTTTTAATGCCGGTTGTTTCCAGTTTGCCCGGCGAGTAGCAATCTCTTCATCCGAGAGATTTACATTGATGGTATTGTTTACGGCATCAATTTCAATGATGTCATCGTCATGAACGAGGCCGATAAGACCGCCTTCATAGGCTTCCGGTGTGATATGTCCTACGACGAACCCGTGCGTTCCCCCAGAAAAACGACCATCCGTGATCAGAGCGACGGATTTTCCAAGACCTGCCCCGATGATCAAAGCGGTTGGTTTCAACATTTCTGGCATGCCGGGCGCTCCTTTCGGTCCTTCGTTTTTGATGACGATAACATCGCCTGGTTTAACGCGTCCGGAAGCAACGCCTTTTGCTAAATCTTGTTCGCCATCAAACACGCGAGCCGTACCAGTAAATTTTTCTCCTTCTTTACCGGAAATTTTAGCGACCGAACCTTGTTCTGCTAAGTTTCCGTATAAGATTTGTAGGTGGCCGGTAGCTTTAATCGGCTTATCCAATGGCTGTACAATAGCTTGATCATATTCCATAATCGATTTAACATCTGCTAAATTCTCCGCTATGGTTTTTCCTGTAACCGTCAAACAGTCGCCATGCAATAACCCTTCATCTAATAGGTATTTCATGACGGCAGGCGTACCACCGTACTGTTGTAAATCTTGCATTAAGAATTTGCCCGAGGGCTTGAAATCTGCTAATACAGGAGTTTCGTCAGACATTCTTTGGAAATCATCCGGTGTGATATCGACACCTACTGCTTTACCTATAGCAATAAAATGCAATACCGCATTTGTCGACCCACCCATAACCACAATCACACGCATGGCGTTTTCGAAAGCTTTGCGCGTCATAATATCGGTAGGTTTGATATCCCTTTCTAAAAGTGTATGTATGTGTTTTCCTACTTCCAGACACTCCTTCTTTTTCTCCTCCGATATAGCTGGATTAGAAGAGGAATACGGTAAGCTCATGCCCAAGGCCTCAATAGCGGACGCCATCGTGTTAGCCGTGTACATCCCGCCACAGGCACCTGCGCCGGGACAAGTATGGCGGATAACACCGTCGTAATCCTCATCCGAAATTGTGCCCGCGATCTTTTTACCCAAGGCTTCGAAAGCGGATACAATATTTAATTCCTCACCTTTATAATGACCCGGTGCAATCGTTCCCCCATACACCATAATAGCCGGGCGGTTTAATCTACCCATCGCCATAATAGCTCCAGGCATATTCTTGTCACAGCCAGGAATAGCAACCACACCATCATAGTATTGGCCACCACAGATGGTTTCGATACTGTCTGCAATAACATCACGCGATACCAACGAATAGCGCATCCCTTCAGTACCGTTGCTCATACCATCACTTACACCAATTGTTCCGAATGTAAGCCCAACTAAATCGCTGCCCCAAATACCCTGTTTTACCAATTGGGCCAGATCGTTCAAGTGCATATTACAGGTGTTTCCGTCGTATCCCATACTAGCAATCCCGACTTGCGCTTTATCCATATCGGCATCGGTAAGCCCTATGCCATATAACATGGCTTTCGCTGCAGGTTGCGTTTCATCTTGTGTAAAAATACGACTGTACTTGTTCATGACACTTTTCTTGTCAGATGATGACTTCATAATTCTCTTCTTCTAAAACTAATTTTTTATATTTCCGCTGTATGGAAGCTCCGATAGTGTGCTCCCAGTCTTCTTTATAGATAATACCATCCACTTCCTTAATGCCGATGATTTCGGCTGCGGTACCGCATAGGAATGCACTATCCGCTTCATGGACGTCTTGAATAGTGAGTTTTTTTTCCACTACGTCAATATTTAAACCTTTGCACAATTCTATCACTGTTTGCCGTGTAATGCCCGGAAATATATTTCCTAACGGCGGCGTATAGAGCTTCAGATCTTTTTCAATAAATAGATTTTCACTCGATGCCTGGGCTAAAAAACCATCATGATCCAGCATAAGTGCCTCATCATATCCTTCACGTATAGCTTCACTTGACGCTAAAATGGCATTGATGTATTGGCCGGAAACCTTGGCTTCGATATGAAAAGACTTGGGATGAAGACGTTGAACTTTAGATGTGCAAACACGAAGGAGATTTTGCCCCAAATAGGGACCCCATTCCCATGCTGCAATCATGATATGCGCATCTTTTGCTGACGTAAGATGCATATTCGAGCCCGAAAACACAAGGGGACGTATATAGGCAGATCGCAGATTATTGGCTTCCAATAATGCGTACGATTTTTCTATCAATACTTGATTATCCCATGGGTAGGGGAGGTTGATGGCTTCACAAGAATGTTGTAGACGTATGAAATGTTCTTCCGCTTTGAAAATTCTGATACCATGATGTGTGCTGTATGCTCTCAATCCTTCGAAAGCGCCATATCCGTAATGCAACGATTGACCGAATAAATCTATTCCAGCATCTGTGGCTTTCACAAAATCGCCGTCCAAATAAATGTAAGTCTCCTGATTATAATACTGCATAGTGTCTCCCTCAATTTCACTAAGGTCAAGGTAGCGCTATTAAAAATTCTTTACAATAGCAAAACAAAGAATTTTAAAAAAGTTTATTATTTCGAAAACACGGTTTTATTGAAATGTTATTTCAATAAATATTACAATTTCAATACTTAATTTTTGTCTTTGTAGACTAAAATTAAAATCGGTATAGTTTCTTAAAATACGGTTTTTGCAGAAAAAGGGTAAAATTCTTCTTAAAACAGGTAAAAGTAGGCGGAAAGTTGAAAAAAATAGCCCACAGTTTATACCGTGGGCTATATTATTAAATGTTATTTTTTTAGCTTATTATTCTTCTATGATTCCCTCTGCTAAGACCGTAATATTATTGTCTTTTGCTTCGACGACACCGCCTTTGATAATGAAAACCGTATGGCCTTGTGCATTCCGAATAATAACTTTTCCATCTTCCAAAGTAGATACGATAGGTGCGTGGTCTTGCAAAATTTGAAAGGATCCAGCGCTGCCAGGTACCGTTACAGCCGTAGCGTCACCGTCGTATGCTAATTTATCTGGAGTAATAATCGTTAATTTCATTCTATCTCATCTATTAAACGGCTTCTGCTAATAACTTCTTGCCTTTTTCGATAGCCTCTTCGATGTTACCTACTAAGTTAAATGCAGCTTCCGGATATTCGTCTACTTCACCGTCAATAATCATATTGAACCCTTTAATCGTATCTTTGATATCAACAAGCACACCTTTTAAACCGGTAAATTGTTCTGCTACATGGAATGGTTGAGATAAGAAACGTTGTACACGACGTGCGCGGTGAACGGTAAGCTTATCTTCTTCCGATAACTCGTCCATACCGAGGATAGCGATGATATCTTGAAGTTCTTTATAACGTTGCAAAATTTCTTTTACGCGTTGTGCTGTATTGTAGTGCTCGTCACCTAATACGGCTGGTGATAAGATACGAGAAGTAGAATCCAACGGGTCAACCGCAGGATAAATACCTAACTCCGCAATTTTACGAGATAATACGGTTGTTGCATCCAAGTGGGCGAAAGTTGTCGCCGGTGCAGGGTCAGTTAAGTCATCGGCAGGTACATATACGGCTTGCACTGACGTAATAGATCCGTTTTTAGTAGATGTAATACGCTCTTGCATTAGACCCATCTCCGTTGCTAGTGTCGGTTGATAACCTACGGCTGATGGCATACGGCCTAAAAGTGCAGATACCTCAGAACCCGCTTGTGTAAAACGGAAGATGTTGTCGATAAAGAAAAGTACATCACGTCCTTGTCCCTGTCCATCTCCGTCACGGAAATATTCCGCCACCGTTAGTCCGGATAATGCTACGCGAGCACGCGCCCCAGGAGGCTCATTCATCTGGCCAAAAACGAATGTACATTTTGAATCTTTAAGCAATTCATTGTCTACTTTGTCTAACGGCCATTCACCCTTTTCCATACCCTCCATGAAATGCTCACCATATTTAATAATGCCTGATTCAAGCATTTCGCGCAATAGGTCATTTCCTTCACGTGTACGCTCTCCAACACCTGCGAATACGGAAAGACCACCATGGCCTTTAGCAATATTATTGATCAATTCTTGAATCAATACGGTTTTACCTACTCCGGCACCACCGAATAAACCAATTTTACCACCTTTAGCATATGGCTCTAGCAGGTCGATTACTTTAATACCTGTAAATAATACCTCAGTTTCGGTAGATAATTCGTCGAATTTAGGCGGTTCGTTGTGGATAGGACGTCCGTTTGTTGTGTCCAAATCTTGGATACCATCAATGGCGCCACCAACGACGTTGAATACACGGCCTTTGATTTCTTCGCCAACAGGCATTTTGATCGGAGCACCCGTGTCAACCACTTTCATTCCGCGAACCAAACCTTCGGTTGCATCCATGGCGATAGTACGAACACGATCCTCACCTAGGTGTTGTTGAACTTCCAAAACGATGCGTTGACCATTGTCTTTTTCAATATACAAGGCATCATAAATTTTAGGAAGATTGTCATTGTCGGCGAAGTTGACGTCAACTACGGGGCCGATAATCTGCGCTATTTTACCAATATTGGGCATATTATAGGGACTAAATAATTATTAATCAATTTACAGCGAATGGTTTTATACATCCGCATTTTGGAATGCAAAAATAAACTATATCTTATTAAAAGCAAAACGCTTATTGATAATATTTTGTTTATTTTCTTTTTTGACCGCAAAAAAGAAACAAAAAGCTCGTCGCTGCAAATCTTTGAGGGGAGGGATAGTACTAAGGATGAATTCCTGCAACCTCAAAAATTTGATGCGTCCCCCTGCCCCGCACCTATCCCGCATCGAGAATAGTTTGGATGCGACATCACGTGTTAAGGGAAGGGTGGTGCAATTCTGCATCTTTCAATTGTATTGAGCGGTTAAGCGAGTTGAATATCCTCCGTATATTCATTACCAAAACGGTCGGTGACGATAATTTTCACTGTTTTTGCATCGGTTTGGGTGTAAAATAGATGATCTGTCCGTCCCGGTTCTATCCAACCTCTTCGTTCTTTGGGTAGCTCTTTTCCCTTATATAACGTAACAGCAAGTTCATCGAAACCCTTGGTTTGTTCCAGTTCACCTTTGGGAACTCCATCGGCGAGCCAAGTGACTTTCCATGCGGGGTCGTAATTCCATACGTTCACCATCACGCGGTTCATCCCACCACTCAGCTTTTGGACGCTGCTACGGAGCTGGTAGTTGGAATCTTTACCGACGGATTTATAAAACCAGTTTACGGAGGTGCCGTTCACCTCAAAGACTCCATATCCACGAGGTGTGCCGTCGGTACAAATCGGTCCTGCCCACCAGGCACCGCACAGTGTCGCATGGGTGTGTTCATAGATATGTCCGTTAACATTGTTGGCGTTCCGATGAGTATGGCCGGAAAGCACATGAATCTGCTGAAAGCCTTCGAGAAGGGCATACAGTTCATCCCGATTTTTGATGCTATTATAAATGGGGATGTGCACACTAATGATCAGTACGTGGTCTTTAGGGACGTGCTGCAGATCTTTTTCCAACCAGGAAAGTTGTTCGGCACTGATATGGCCGTCGTATTGCTTGATGCGGGTGTAACGAATGGTGTCTAATACCACGTAATGTACTTTCCCTCGGTTAAACGAATAATAGGACGGACCAAAATGTGCTTTAAATAGTGCTGCATCATCGGATTCATTAGCGGTCACTTCCTGTTTATCGTGGTTTCCGATCGTCTGAAAGAAGGGGATGCCTACCTTACCTATCGTTTCTTTGTAATCTTGCCACAACTTTGGTGTATCCCAAATAGAGTCTCCCAAACTGATGCCGTGAAATTTTTCCTTGGGCATGGATGCGAGAAATTGTGCTATGTCCGGAAGCGATTCCTCCCTAAATTGGCGGGCATCTTCTTTATCCCGTATCTGCGGATCACCTAGGGCGAGGAAATAGTGGTGATTATCATTATATGCTGTCTTTTCCAGCTCAAAATTATAGTCGCCACTGTCGGGTAAACGGTAAATAGCCGCGAAACCATTCGCATTTTTCAAACTATAGCCCGATGGATTCGATAGGAAAATATGTTTCGCACTGTTGTGTACTTGTAGAGAATATCTTCCTCTTTTGTCGCTCACGGCCACATTATAGCCGTCGGACACCACCGCGTTGGCAATATTTCTTCGATGTGCTGTGATCCGTCCTTTGATTGACTTACCCTGATCTTGTGGCTGTATAACAGCAAAAGCTTTGCTCGAAACGTAGAGTCCGCCAATAAGTAGTCCGGATGATTTTATAAAACTTCTTCTGTTCATTTTTGGTTCATTTTATACTTATGCTATCTTTCTCCACCATACACACGAGAGACATTACAATACTTATTTCCCTAACGCATGGTATAATTAAAAGCTTTGGGTCTTTCCATTGTTTCGGAATAGATGTTGCCAAACTCATCTTCTACGGTTATCTCTAAAGTAGATGTTGCGCTCGAAGCTTGTACTAAAAACAAATGAGCAGTATTGGTGGTTGCAAATGATGACGTTGGATCGGCATTGACATTTACACGCTGCAAATCATAGGAAATAATATGCATTGGATCCTTCTTACGAACGCGTGTATAAGACAAAGGATTCCCGTTTTCCGTTACCTTAACCTTCCAATTATCTTGATAGCTCCAAACATTAATTAACACTTGGTTGTCATCTCTTTTGGTAGCATATTCTCCAGCTATTCCAGGAACTTTTTCTTTAAATGTGGCATTTGCATTAGGTGTATGTGCAGCTGCTGTAATATGTACGGTATTT
>PJTZ01000133.1_pt1 | contig 53027 bp, 62 predicted proteins | sample 1512131 | NCBI WGS metagenome assembly PJTZ01 (sample SAMN08177679, study PRJNA422409) | Soil metagenome, whole genome shotgun sequencing project. | reverse complement strand
GCTTCAAGAACGCACATGGGTGTTACCGCGCGGACCTTTTGACCGCGCGGTTTGCCTCATCAGACGTTGCTGCCGCTGGGCGTATAGGCGAATGGGGCGGGTGGCGTGGCCGCGGGCTGTGGCGCTTTTTCCCCAGCGGTCTTGTGAATTTCCGCAACAAGCGATGGGGCCAGCTTCAGCCTTGCGGCCAGCGCTTCGAGATAGGCCTGTTCAGCCGGTGTGTCGGCGCTAATAGCAACGAGAGAGGCCGCATAGATTTCGGCGGCATGTTCAGGCGTGTCGGCGCGGGCGACGACGGCATTGATGTCGAGCGGGCTGGACAGCTCGTCAAAAACCCAGGCCTTTTCTTCTGCCGACAGGTTCATTGTCTTCAGGCGCTCGAAAATTGCGTCCTTTTCGCCAGCGTCGATGCGGCCATCGGCTTTGGCGGCGGCAATCATGGCGCGTACCAGCGTTTTGCCAAGCTCTTCGTGTTCGGCGCTGGTGGGGGCTGGGATGAAAGCATCCTCGGTGGGTGCAGGTGTATTGCCCGGCTGCCCCTGCTGATAATTCTGCCATGCCTTATAGGCGAGGCCGCCGACGGCTGCCATGGCACCAACCTTGACAGCATTGCCAAGCAACTTCCCTGGCTTGCCGCCGGAGAGCAGCATCCCCGCAGCCAGTCCTGCGGCGCCGCTCATAGCGTTGCGCTTGACGTTCTCGTCGGTCTGAAGGGTTTTGAGGATCTGGTCGATATTGAACATTCTTGCTCCCTGGCTTTGTCGGAAGATGGGGACGGGTGGAGGGTTTCGCAACGCTTGCACATAAAGAAAGACCCCGGGGGCGCCGGGGTCTTCAAGGGCCTTGGAGGGAGGGGCCAAGGCCAAGGGGCTATATATTAAGCACCGGGAGTAGCCGGCTCAGCAGCAGGAGCTGCTGGTGCTGCGGGAGTTGTTTCCGTACCAGCGGGCGTTTCAGCCGGGACTGGAGCGGTTTCGACCGCTGGCGACTCAGTCATCGGTGCGGCATCAGGAATGGCCGGAGTTGTTTCGGTCATCGGGGCCGGAGCCAGAGCAGGATCTGTGGTGGTCACAGCGGGAGTGCCATTCACATCAACAGTCGTTGCTGGGCCGGAATTGGCCGAGAAAACGAGATAGCCGATGGCCAGAAGCGCCAGGGCTACGATGATGCCGACGAACCAGCCGGTACCATTGCTCTCACGGGTATAGACGGTACGGTTGCCGTCATTGGTGTAAACAGTATCGCGTTCGGGGGTAGCCATCATTTGCTCCTTTGTTTCACGCTGGCAGAAAAACGCGAGGAACAAAGGATCGTTCCCGAAAATGTGAATCGTGCGATAAAGCAAATGGCGGCCAGATTTTTTCTTTTATTTCCAATTATTTGATTGGCGCCTGGGGTCTTGCTTGACGCGTCTGGATTGCGGCTTTTTCAAGGAATTTGAATTGTCGACCACAAAGCAAAAGGCCGGGCAGTGAGCCCGGCCTTCGTCATGTTCGGTTTGTCAGCTTTTAGTTGCTGGCAATGGTAATCAGCGGCGTGATGCGGCGGATGGTGACGCGACGGTTTTCGCGTTCAGCCGCCTCGGTGCGGATCTTGAGATAGCGTTCGCCATAGCCTTGTGTTGCCAGATTTTCTGGTGGCACGCCGTAGAAGTCGGTTAGAACACGAGCCACGGTGGCGGCGCGATTATCCGACAAGCGCAGGTTGGAGATATCCGAGCCCACAGCGTCGGTATGGCCTTCGATCAGGAAGGTCTCGTTGGGGTTGCGCTGCAGCAGCGCCAACATGGCGTTGGCAATGCCGGAGAGCGAGCGAACCTGATCTCGACCGATGGTTGCAGCGCCCGTATCGAAGGTGAGGTTACCCACCTCGAGCTTACGCACGCTATCACGCAGGCGGGCCGAGCGCTTCACTTCGTCGATGGAGTAGATGCGGGCAACCTGTTCAACCGGCGGCTGCGCGAAGAACTGCTCCAACTGACGTTCGTCGGCGTAGCGCGCATCCAGCACATAGTCACGCACTGGGATGTTCAGGCGCAGCGGGGGCAAATCGCGACCCGGATCGTACCAGGTATCGAGCTGGTTGCTGTAGCGATCGTCGAAATAGGCCAGCACATATTCCTGACCATTCGGGTCGATGCGCGAGCGGCGCAGAATGTCGCCATTGGCATTGCGAACCGTGACGATCTGAGTGCCGTCGGGCCGAGTAATCACTTCACGCACGCGGCCATTGGAGAGGTTTTCGTAGAAAATCTCGTCCTGCTGCGGATTGTAGAAACGATCTGTGTCCTGACCGATTGAATTCACGACGAGCTGAGTGCCGATCTGCAGGATGACCTGCGCAATGACGTCGCCTGTGTTGCTCTGCTGAATGACTGGCGCTTCGACGATAGTGACATTGTTCTGCTGAACGTTGACGTTGTTCTGCGTCACATTGGTCGAGTTATCGATGTTGGTCGAATTGTCGACATTCACATTCGTAATGTTGTTGGTGATATTGGTGATGTAGTTGTTCACCACAGTCTGATTGACCGTCGTGTTGTTGGTGGCCTCGATCACCGTGCCTTCCTCGGCATTTACAGCAGCCATAGGTTCGGCAGCGAAGGTCCGGATGACTTCCGATTGAGATTCCTGGTCATTGGCCGGTGGGGGCGCAACAGGCTCGGTTTCCATCTGATCGACAGTCACCTCTGCTTCCGCTTCTGTCTCGGCACCGGATTCAACGGCAAAGTCGAGGTCCTTGGCACTATCGAGCACCGGCGCGATTTGTTCGGCGGTCACGCCCTCCGGCAGATCGACCACCGGCTCGGCGACTTCGCCATCGACAGTAGTGTCTTCGATCGGAGCTGGCTGTTCAGCGACAGGTTCGTCCACAGCGGGTTGCTCAGTGGCAGGCTGTTCCGTGGGGGCAGCTGGCTGATCGAGCGCCGGCACTGCTGGCAGTTCGAGGCCATATTGGGCAAGACAGGTGTTGATGTCAGGCTGACCGGCTTCGGCACAGATTGCCGAGATTTCGGCGCGTGCGCCATCGATCTTGGCCTGGGCTTCAGCGGCGTTACCACCGGATAGCAAGTCGAAAACGGCGTCTTCATAGATGGCGACCTGTTCTGCCAGCAGAGAACCGTAGTCAATGCCGGATTCCGCCGGCTGTTGAGCGGCTGGCTGTTCGACGGCTGACTGCTCAGCGGCAGGAGCCTCAACGGGCGCAGGTGTGGGCTCTTCAATCGCAGGCGCTGGCTGCTCAACAGCGGGAGCCGGTTCTTCAATGACTGGCTCGGGCTCTGGCTGGGGTGCAGGCTCAACAGCGGGTGCCGGCTCCGGCTGCGGAGCTGGTTCAACTGCGGGAGCTGGCTCAGGAGCCGGCGCAGGCTCTGGCTGTGGAACTGGTTCCGGCTCGGGCTGCGGTGCAGGTTCCGGCTGAGGAGCGGGCTCTTCAATCACTGGCTCTGGTTCTGGCTGAGGCTCGGGATCCGCCTGTGGTTCTGGCGCAGGGCCAGGTGTGGTCGCGGCATTCATCGCGGCGATACATTCATCCACACTGGAAAAGCCGCCAACGATACACAGCTCGGTCAGTTCGGCGCGCGCGGCGTCGAGCGCTGCGGCATCGCCGGAGGATTGGGCGCTCAGATAGGCATCATAGGCAGCACGCAGTTCGGCGTCCTGAGCCAATACTGAAAGCGGCGCAAAGGCCATGAAGCCGATGCTGGTTCCGGCGAGCAGCCAGGTCTTGAGGCTCATATTCTTATTCCTTTTGTGTTTGGCACACGTCTGCCGAGCATCGTTGTTGTTTCCTGAACCCACCCTGAATGAGCATAGGGGAGCGTTATGAGGCGCGGCAGCCCCGCAAAACCCGCAACGCGGGGGCGGTCGCATGGTTCCCCCCCAGCGTTTGTGGACGCGGAGGAGGCATACGCAATGGGGCGGTATTGCGGCAATGGACCCAATGGAATGGGGATGGTTGCACCATTGCTGGTCCAAACGTGCTAGTTGATCCCCATGCAGCAAGCCATCGATTCAATCACCATCGAAACGCGGGGGCAGGGGCTATACGAAACAACCCATGCCGTGCGGCGCTTCGTTGTGCAGTCGGGCATAGAGACCGGGCTCCTGACTGCCTATGTGCGGCACACGTCCTGTTCGCTGTTGATTCAGGAGAATGCCGACCCCGACGTGCAGACAGATATGTTGGGATTTTTCCAGCGGATCGTGCCTGAAGGCATGAATTGGCTGGTCCATACAATGGAGGGGCCAGACGATATGCCCGCCCATATCAAAGCCGCGCTGACGCAGACGTCCATAGGCATACCAGTGAGCGGCGGCAGGCCGGTTCTTGGCACCTGGCAGGGCCTCTATCTTTTTGAGCACCGGCATAGGGCACATCGGCGCGAGATTGTGCTGCACATTATTGGAGAATGAGATGGATTGGGGGCTGATCACCAGCTACTGGCCCTTCATATTGGCCATGGGGCTTACTGGCATTTTGTCTGGCATAGCGGCGGGGCTACTGGGGATTGGCGGCGGTGCCGTAATCGTTCCTGCACTTGCCAATAGCCTGATGCTTATGGGTTATGGTGGCGATGTGGTGCAGCACGTAGCCGTGGGCACTTCGCTTGCGATTGTCATTCCAACCGGCATGGCCAGCGCGCGGGCCCATTACAAGCGGGGCTCCCTCGATATGGGTGTGCTTAAGCTCTGGGTTCCTCTTATCGTTGTGGGCACGTTTATCGGTGGCCTGATGGCGGGCCTGTTCTCGGGCAACGTGCTGCGCATCGTCTTTGCGGTCCTGGCCTTCATCATCGCCGCAAACATCATCTTCTCTTTTCAGACGAAATTGATGGGCCATCTCAAGGCGTCTTCCGTTGCGCATCGGGTTTCTGCGTTTGTGGTGGGTTATCTCTCTGCGCTTATGGGGACAGGTGGAGGCGCTCTTACGGTGCCAACACTTGTGGCATTCGGGCGCAGCATGCACAGCGCCGTAGGCACATCAGCGGCTATTGGAGTTGCCATTGCGCTTTCGGGCACGGCAGGTTTTCTGATTTCGGGCTGGAATGCCGAGGGGCGCCCGCCCGCGAGCCTGGGCTTTATCAATTTGCCTGCGCTTGTGCTGGTGGGAGTTCTTGCAGCGATCTTTGCTCCCGCAGGAGCAGCGCTTGCACATCGCATGGATCAAAAGACGCTGAAATATGTCTTCGCCGCATTTCTGGTCGCGGTCGGTCTCAACATGCTCTGGAAGGTTGTGCTGGGGTAGGGCGGCGGCAGTCGTGCCTCACGGTCAGCCTTCGAGCATAGCTCGCACGGCCTCCTTTGCCTCGCCCAGTTCCACTGGAGCTAGGCTTCGGCGTAGCCGAATGACGACGGGGGGTTGGTGGGGGCGGAGTTGACTACGGTGGAACCGCCCCCACCGCCCAAGCCCCCTCAAAGAGGGGAACCGGGGACATGGCGACAGAGGGAGGACTCGCTCTGCCGCCGATGTAACAACGTGCGTTTGGCCTCTTGGGTTTGGCCAAAACATGGCGATTTTAAAGCGCGTTGTGGATTACTCGGCTTTGTTGTCCAAATCCCACGCCACATTGACTGTGATTGCGAAGGTCAGTTCACCTGCTTCTACAGGGACGTCAGCGCTCGACTGCATTTCGGCGCGGGCATACATAGCGTAGGGCTGTGGGCTGCCATAGTCCTGAGTTTCATTGATGGATTCCAGCGAGCCGAGCGTTGCGCCCGCTACATCGGCATACAGTTCTGCCTTGGCGCGTGCATCCGCAAATGCGGCCTTGCGGGCTTCATTGAGCAGTTCGGACGGGTCGGCGACGGAGAAAGAAACGCCGTTGACCGTATTTGCGCCCACAGTCACCGACTGGTCGAGAATGGAGCCGAGGTCTTCGAGGTCGCGAACGACAACTGTGACCGAATTGGCGACCTGATAGCCGTTGATTTTTGGGGGAAGGGTGTAGCCGAGATCATCGCGGGCGTCTGAATAGACATAGTTGGGATTGACCGAGAAGCCCGAGGTCTGGATGTCGCGGGCTTCAATGCCTGCCTCTTTAAGCGCTGCAATCAGTTCGCTCATGGCTGCGGTATTCGCATCCAGCGCTTCGCGGGCCGTTGCGCCCTGAGTGGTGACCCCGGACATGATGGTGGCCATATCGGGAGCCGCGCGCACTTCGCCACGGCCTTGAATTGTGATGTCGCCTGCGAAGGCTGGCAGGGCAGTGGCAAGCAGAGCGAGAGGGGCAATGGCGGTGAGGACGCGCATAAGGGACTCCTATTAAGTGTCGGTCTCGGAAGAAGTTTCCCGAGTTATTGCGGTCTTATTGCGGCGTAGATGAACCGGACTTGAACAAGCCATGTTATGGTTGGGGAAAGGATGGAATTGCGCATGTGGGAAACCGCCAGCTATGTCGTCACCGTCATCGGCCTGCCCATGGCAATTGCCTTTTATATGCTCGATCGCTCCAAGCAACGTGCGCAGGAGGAGGAAGAGACCTATCTTCATCTTTCTGATGAGTATGTCGCATTCCTGAAGCTGGCGCTTGAACACGCCGATCTACGGCTGCTTGATCCTGATGCAACGCCGGGGCTCGATGCCGAGCAGAAAATGCGTAAATTTGCGCTGCTGGGTATCCTGATATCTCTGTTCGAGCGCGCTTATATCCTGACCTATCGCGAAGGCATGCGTGGCGCGGAGCTAAGGCGTTGGCGGTCATGGGAGGACTGGATGGGTGAATGGTGTCGGCGTGCCGATTTTCGGTCTGCGATGACGGTCCACCTGCCGGGCGAAGACCCCGAATTCGTCTCCTATCTTGAAAATCTGGCTGCAAGGCACCCGGTGAGTAGCGGCGACGATGCATTGTTATAAAGTATGATTTATACCCTTCGCGGCTTGCCTTGGTGGGGTACTCTGGGCTAGTCACAGGCCCAGAAATATCAAGGGCTAAAGATGACCGAACACCATATCCCGAACGGCCTTCTCCTCGGCAGGGCCCTCGTCTCCGGCTTTGATTATCCGCGCGTGGTTACTGTACGTGATGGTCGGCTGGTGGATATTACCGCTGCCGGCTTTGCAACTGTGCGAGACATCGCCGAAAGTGGACATGCTGCGGAGCATGTGCGGAACGTGCCGGGACAAGATGTCGGCGATGTTGCGGAAGTGCTGAACAATGCGCTCTCTGGTGAAAAGCGAAGCGATCTGCCTCAACTGCTCGCTCCAATCGATTTGCAGGCCATCAAGGCGTCAGGTGTGACGTTTGTTGTATCCTTGCTTGAACGTGTGATCGAAGAGCAGGCGCGCGGTGACAATTCCCGCGCCGATGCGTTGCGCAGCGAAATTCTTGATCTGATCGGAACGGACCTGTCGCAATTGGTGCCGGGTTCAGATGCGGCCATGAAGGTCAAGGCAGCCCTGATCGAAAAGGGCGTGTGGAGCCAGTATCTTGAGGTGGGTATTGGCCCCGATGCCGAAATTTTCACGAAGGGCCAGCCAATGAGCGCGGTTGGTCACGGTGCCGATGTGGGCCTGCACCCGATTTCAACCTGGAACAATCCCGAGCCGGAAGTTGCGCTACTCGTTACCAGCAAGGGCGCGATTATTGGTGCGACGCTGGGCAATGACGTCAATCTGCGTGACGTCGAAGGCCGTTCGGCTCTGCTGCTTGGCAAGGCTAAGGACAACAACGCGTCGGCCTCGCTCGGGCCGTTTGTGCGCCTGTTCGATGGTGACTTCACGCTCGAGACCATCAAGCAATCCGAGATTGCGCTGCGGGTGGAAGGCGAAGACGGCTTCGTGCTCGAAGGCCGCTCCAATATGGCGGAAATTTCGCGGACGCCGGAATCGCTGGTCGCTGCGACCATTGGCGACCATCATCAATATCCTGACGGGCTGGTACTTTATCTTGGCACCATGTTTGCGCCGGTTCAGGATCGCGATGGGGCAGGCAAGGGCTTTACGCACAAAATCGGCGATCTCGTCTCCATTTCGACACCGAGCCTTGGTACCCTTACCAATCGCGTCAATCTCTCCACAAAATGTGCGCCCTGGACCTATGGGGCGAGCCATCTCCTGCGTGATCTGGCGCGGGCTAACCTGCTCTAATTGCAGCGCTTCTCTTCCTGCGCTTTACCGAAAGGCATCGACATGACCGAATTGCATAAGAACCTGATCGACGGCGAATGGGTGGGTTCGGATGGGGTCGAGAACATCAATCCGTCCAATATCAGCGAAGTCGTGGGCGTTTACGCGCGCGCCAGCGCTGAGGAAACCAAGCAGGCCATTGCCGCAGCAAAGGCTGCGTTTCCGGCCTGGTCGCGTTCCGGCATTCTTGAGCGCAACGCCATTCTCTCCAAAACTGCTCAGGAAATCCTGGCCCGCAAGCAGGAGCTGGGTGAGCTGCTGAGCCGGGAAGAGGGCAAGACGCTGGCCGAAGGTATCGGCGAAGTCACTCGTGCTGCGCAGATTTTTGACTTTTTCGCTGGCGAGACGCTGCGTCTGAGCGGCGAAGTTCTGCCGTCGGTCCGTCCCGGCGTTGGCGTCGAGATCACCCGCGAGCCCGTTGGTGTCGTCGGTATCATTACACCGTGGAATTTCCCCATCGCCATCCCGGCCTGGAAGATCGCTCCGGCTTTGGCTTATGGCAACACCGTAGTGATCAAGCCTGCTGATCTGGTTCCGGGCTCGACCTGGGCGATTGTCGACATTCTGGTGCGTGCTGGCCTGCCCAAAGGCGTGCTGAACCTTGTCATGGGCAAGGGCTCCGTTGTGGGCCAGACCATGCTCGACAGCCCTGATGTTGCTGCTGTTTCCTTCACCGGCTCTGTCGGCACCGGCAAGCGGGTTGCCGAGGCATCGATCAAGGTTGGCCGTAAGTTCCAGCTTGAAATGGGCGGCAAGAATCCGACCATTGTTCTCGATGACGCGGATCTTAAGGTTGCGGTGGAAAGCGTTGCGCAATCAGCGTTTTTCTCGACCGGTCAGCGCTGCACGGCGTCGAGCCGCGTGATCGTGACCGAGGGTATTCACGACAAGTTCGTGGCAGCTCTGGCAGAACGTACCGCGGGGCTGCGCGTTGGCCATGCCCTTGAAAAAGATACGGAAATCGGTCCGGTGGTCGATCCCGGCCAGCTCAAGCAGGACACCGACTATATCGAGATCGGCAAGGGTGAGGGCGCGACCCTGGCTGCCGGTGGCGAGCGGGTGAAGAAGGATACCGAGGGCTACTTCCTGCAGCCGACGCTGTTCACCGGCGCGACCAACCAGATGCGGATTGCCCGCGAAGAAATTTTCGGGCCGGTCGCTGCGGTGATCAAGGTCAAGGATTACGAGGAAGCGCTGGCTACGGCCAACGATACCGAGTTTGGCCTAAGTGCTGGTATCGTAACGACTTCTCTGAAGTATGCGACGCATTTTAAGCGTAATTCGGAAGCCGGTATGGTCATGGTCAACGTGCCGACGGCGGGTGTGGATTTCCACGTGCCGTTCGGCGGCCGCAAGGGTTCGAGCTACGGTCCGCGTGAGCAGGGCAAGTATGCCGCCGAGTTCTTCACAATCGTCAAAACCGCCTATACCGCTGCCGGTTAAGGCGCAGAATTTTGACAAATGTTATCACGGGGCCCACGCGGGCCCCGTTTTCGTTAGCAGACTGTTCACTTTGAGCGCTGCGTCAGCGCGACTCCAGTCAGGATAAGGGCAACGCCGAGCGCGCTGGCCCAGAATGTCATCGGCGCGCCGCGCACCAAATCAAAAATGACGCCGGACACCATCTGCCCACCGATGACCAGCAGAGCGGTATTGACGGCACCGATGCGCGGGATCAGCCATGATCCTGCGGTGACGAAAACCACGCCGAGGGGACCGCCGAGATAAACCCACCATGGTGCCTCTGCCGCGCCCGGCAGAATGAGGTTGCCGAGGATAAGGCCGAGGGCGGTGAGGAAGACGAAGCCGACGATATGGTTGAAGAATGACGCAATGAGCGTGGTGGTGGACATGGCCAGCCGACCATTGAGCTGGCGGCTGAGCCCGACCAATAGACCTGCGGCGATGGCATAGCCGATAAAGAGCGTCATAGATCAGCTCCCCATGCCAACAAAGATGATGAGCAGGCTGCCCGAGACGATCAGCGCCACGGCTGCGGCGTCGCGCAGGGTGAGGCGGCGCCTGGGCAGGCCGAACAGGCCCCATTGATCAGCAGCGAGGCTGAAGGCGACTTGCCCGGCAAGGCCGAGAGCCAGTGTTCCCGCAAGGGCGAGGGGTGTGTTGACGGTGGTGGAGGTGAGCATGACCGTGGCCGCGCCGGAAATACCACCGAGATAAGCCCAGAGCGGTGCCTTGTTGCGAATGGCGATGACGGCTGGCTTGTCGCGGAACCAGAGCAGGGCGAGCACGACGATTGCGGCGACTGTTCCAGTGCCGTGAGCAAGCCATGAGGAATAGAGCGCGCCGCCATAGCGCCCGGCTTCGGCATTGATGAAGACGGCAAAGGTGAGAAGACAGCCTGAGGCAAAGGCGGCCAGCAGATGCAGCGGCTTGGGGCGCTGCGGAGAAAGGATGGTCATGTAAATAAACTCGGGCCGGAGCCGTTCAGGCAATGTCGCTCCGGATTTAGAGCGTTATTGGCCGACACGGCAATGGTCCCCCTAGAATTTTGCCGTCAGACCCGCTGTGCCGGAGAGGATGTAATTGTCCGCCCCGTCGAGGCTGGTGCTGACGCGACCCTGACCGTGCAGGGCGTATTTGTCGTTTGCCCAGCTATAGGTGCCACCAAAGCCAAGACCCGCCCAGAATTGGCTCTGCTCACTGGTAAAGGTGACGCCGGAGACGTCGACAGCCGTGGCGGGGGAAGAGCGGTAATAGAGATCGGCAATTGAATAGGCGTGCAGACGGCTGGTCTGGCTTTGGTTATCCTGCCACTCGGTTTGGTAGTCAGCTGAAAGGCCGACACGGATGGTCAGATCACTGTTTTCGGTTCCGCCAACTGACGCCCCGAATGCATCCGTGAACGCATTGGTATTTACTCCTGAATAGACGATCTGCGCTTGCGGGGTCACGGACCAATATTCGTCGAGGGCCAGTTTTTGTCCGGCTTCCATGCCGATAGCGTAACCAAGTGCGTTGGTGCCCGATGCAAGAGTGGTTTTCGCGGTCGCTGATCGCAAGGTGCTCTCGTACCAGGTCAGGCTGGCCTGAAGGTCGGCATAGAAGCCCTGCTGTCCATACCATGTGAGCGTGCCGCCGACCCCATATGCATTGGGGTTGATCTCGCCATTGCCGTGAGGCGAGGAGACGATGCCGGTGGCATTACCGTAGCGTGCATAAAGTGCACCGATGAGATCGCCGTGCTCGTCGCCATAAAGCGGTCTGTCGATGCCCGCCTGAACCTGCCATGTGTCAGCGTTGTATTGACCGCCAGTGGTGGTCTGGGAATTTGCCCTGGCTGCGCTGCCGGAAACTCGACCCCAGGCATTTCCGCTTGTGCCGTTGGGGTTCAAGGCCCAGCTGCGGTTGCCGACGCGCTGCTGTAGTGTTTCGAGATCATTGAGGCGTAGCAGCACGGGGGCGTATGCCTCATAGACCGGCGCGCCGGCCTGATAATGCGGCGCGGCGGCGATCAAGGATGAGCGCAGATACCAGTGGCCGTCCAGCGGTGTGCTGGTTCCACCCTTATAGAGCCGATAGGCGTAGGCACCGCCGACAACGGCCTGGTCGCCTTCGAAGACATAGTTTCCTAGCAGTGAGAATGTGCCATCGGAGAGACCGCCGATCTCGACGATGCGTATGCCTTCATTGGTCTGCGCACCCACGCCGCCGACATTGATGACGCGCAGATTGGTATTGCCTGATGAATTGCCGGTGACGATCAGGCGGTCGGTGGCGGAGGTGTCATTGCCGAGTTCGGTTTCGATTTCGAGCGCGCCGCCCGCCCCGATATAGTTCCCGGCAATGGTCAGCGTGCCGATGGAATTACCGGGTGCAATGGTGCCACCGGCTTGATTTGTCGTGGTTCCCACCTGACCGATGCCCTGCAGGCGACCGCCCACCACCTCCATAGTGCCGCCGAGCGTGTCGTTAACCGACAGAATGCCGTTGGTGACGCGCGATGCGCCAAGCAGGGATGAATTATTCTGGCTCAGGATGGTGTGGCCGGAACCGATCTGGTGGACACCGCCATTGCCGGATATGGCACCGGTGAAGGTGACGGCGTCTGCACGGTTGAAGGCGAGCACGCCGTCATTGGCGACATCGCCGAGGATAGACCCGCTGCTACCGCCATCGCCAAGGCGGAGGGTCCCGGCTTCGATGATTGTGCCGCCCGCGTAATTATTGGCTCCGGTGAGGGTAAGGGTGCCGGTTCCCTGTTTAGTAAGAGTACCGTCGCCAGTGAGGACGGGTGCAATACCGATGTTGTAGCTCTTGGTATCGAAATAGCCACCATTGGCGTCAAGAACGATCTGCTGATTGCCATAGACTGAGAAGAAGTTTGAATTGCTGGCTGACGCGCGCACCACGCCGCCATCAAGGATAAGTTCGGCCGTGCCGACGCCGCCACGAAAGCCGCTGGTCTCGATGACGCCGCGGGCGACCGCCGTGCCAAGCACGTTGAGCGTGCCTCGTGCTGCGGAACTGCCTGAGCCGAGATGGATCAAGTTATTGGAGAAAACGCGGCCGCCGTCCTCGATGGTCATGACGCCGATACCGTGATTGCCCAGCGTCAGATTCGAGTCAGTCATCTGCCAGTGTGAATCCTCACCGCTGACCGTCACGTTGCCGGAACTGCCTGCCTCTGCGCCGACAAAGCCCTGCTTGCTGGTGATCGTCGCGCCGCTTTCGACGCGCAGGATGCCGGCTCCTGAATGGCCGATGACAAGCTGGTCGTCAACCTCCAGATGGGCAAGATTGCTGAGCGTGGCGGTACCGAGCGCCTCATCGCCGATTATGGCAATATTGGCTTTCGCGGTCGCTTGATTCAAAATGATGAGCTCGCCCTCGTCGGCGCCGCCCACGATAAGCCAGCCGGCAGCATCAACGCGACCGCCATCAGCGATCGTCAACTTGCCCTTGCCCTGTCCCCCGATATTCAAATCGAATTGCAGTGCCAGGGTCGAGGCATTGGTGCCATGGGTGCCGGTGACGAGCATTTCGCCGCTGCTGTTCTGGCTGGCGCCGATAAAGGCGGACTCGCCACTGACATAGCCGCCGTCTCCGATGGTAAGGGTGCCTGCACCATATTGGCCGACGACGACATCGCGGAGGAGCTCCCAGCGAGAGCCTGCCCCCTTGACGGTGACATCTCCTACGCCGGAGGTTTGGTGGCCTATATAGCCCCTGTCGCTAGAGACGTGTCCGCCACCTTCGATGCTAAGGGTTCCATTGCCCTCACGCCCGACAAAGAGGTCACGTAAATTGGTCCAACCGGCTCCGAGACCTGTCACTGTGGCCGTTCCGATGTCCCTGGAGTTGTAGCCGATAGAGCCTTGGTCGGTGGTTACGCTTTCGCCGCCACTAATCGTCATCGACCCGGAGCCACCGACGCCGATCTGCAGGTGGGTGGTCACATCGAGCGCCGAGGGATTGGCAGGATTAGTGTTCCCCGTCAGGCTCTGGGCCTGGACCTGCACAGTTGTGGCGAGCATCAGCACCAAGGGCGCGGCGGAGAGCAGTAGCCAGTGGGACGGCGGGCAACTATTTGGGGCTGGAATAAGACTGTTGAACATAGAGAGCCCCAATTACCTTGACATCAGTAATTGTGACGCCGTTATGCTTAATAGATCTCTAAGTTTGGCGAATGTGCCATTCAGGCCGTCTGCGCAAACCTTTCGTCGAAAGCGTAGCCAGCGCCGCGGACGGTGCGGATGGGGTCGGATTCCTTGCCGCGGTTGATGGCACGGCGTAGGCGGCCAATGTGCACGTCGACAGTGCGCTCATCGACATAGACGTCATTGCCCCAGACACCGTCGAGCAGCTGCTCTCGCGAATAGACGCGGCCCGGATGGCGCATGAGATATTCGAGCAGGCGATATTCGGTGGGTCCGAGATGGATGTCGCGGGCGGCGCGGCGGACGCGGTGGGTGGTGCGGTCGAGTTCGAGGTCGCCCACCTTGAGCGCCGCAGTGACCAGGTTTGGATTGGCGCGGCGGAGCAGGGACTGGATGCGGGCCAGCAGTTCGGGGACGGAGAATGGCTTGACGATGTAGTCGTCGGCGCCGGTGGTGAGGCCCCGGACGCGCTCCTCTTCTTCGCCGCGCGCGGTGAGCATGATGATCGGCACGCGGTTGGTTTCCTCGCGGGCGCGCAGGCGGCGGCAAAGTTCGATGCCGGAAATTTCGGGCAGCATCCAATCGAGCAGGATCAGATCGGGGAGTTTTTCGGCGATAGCATGGGTGGCTTCGTCGCCGGTTTCGGCGGTGACGACGCGAAAGCCTTCAGCTTCGAGATTGTAGCGGAGGAGGATCGCGATATCGGCTTCATCTTCGACGATCAGGATGGTCGCGGGCATATGGACGTGCTCCGTCGGTCGGCGCCGTGAGGGCCGATCTAGGTTTATGGCTCCCTCACCTTGAGGAGAGGGCTGCGGTGCATGACACAGATTGTGCCAATGACACCGCACTGCACCTCCCCCTTGACGGGGGAGGTTGGGAGGGGGTGTTTGGAGCCACGTTGTCGGGGCTCTCACCCCCCACCCTTGATCCCTCCCCGCAAGGGGGAGGGTGACGACTGCGGCATCCCAGTCGGAATGCGAAGCTCAGCCATCCTTCGCTACGCCTTGATCTGCTGGCGCTGCAATTGCTGTTCTTCGGCGGTCAGCTGCTTGCCGGTGGCCAGGTAATAGGCGCGTTCGGCGATGTTGGTGGCGTGGTCGCCGATGCGTTCGAGGTTCTTGGCGCAGAACAGGAGATGAGTGCAGGTGGTGATGTTGCGCGGATCTTCGAGCATGTAGGTCAGAAGTTCGCGGAACAGCGAGGTGTGCATGGCGTCGACTTCGTCGTCGCGGTTGCAGACTTCCACCGCCTCATAGGCCTCGCGATTGGCATAGGCGTCGAGGGCGTCCTTGACCTGGCGCAGCACAAGGGCGGTCATGTTCTTGACGCCGTTGTAGAAGGTGGGCTGCAGGTTGATGCCTTCGAGCTTGAGCGAGCGGCGGGCGAGTTGCTTGGCCATGTCGCCGATGCGTTCGAGGTCGTTGGCGACGTGAATGGCAGTGATGATCGAGCGCAGGTCGGATGCCATGGGCTGGCGGCGGGCGATCATCGAGACGGCCATATCGTCGATCTTGCGCTGCATGTCGTCGATGCGCTGATCGGCGATGATGGTGACATCGGCCAGTTCGCGATCGAGCTTGAGCAGGGCGCGGGTGCCGTTTTCGATGGCGACCTCGACCTGGCCGCCCATTTCGGCAATGGCCTGGGCCAGGGCCTGCAATTCTTCGCTATAGGCAGTGACGATGTGTTCGGCGCCGGTATTTGGCATGGTTCTGTCCTTTCCCGCGCTTAGCCGATGCGGCCCATGATGTAGTCCTGGGTCTGCTTGTTCACCGGGTTGGTGAAGATTTCCTCGGTGTCGCCCTTTTCGATGAGATTGCCGAGGTGGAAGAAGGCGGTTTTCTGGCTGACGCGGGCCGCCTGCTGCATCGAGTGGGTGACGATGACGATGGTGTAATTTGTGCGCAGCTCGTCGATCAGTTCCTCGATGATCGCGGTGGCGATGGGGTCGAGCGCCGAGCAGGGCTCGTCCATGAGGATGACTTCGGGGCCGACGGCGATGGCGCGGGCAATGCAGAGGCGCTGCTGCTGGCCACCGGAGAGGCCGGTGCCGGGCTCGTTGAGACGGTCCTTTACTTCCTCGAACAGGCCCGCCTTGCGGAGCGAAGAGGTGACGATTTCATCGAGGTCGGTCTTGTTCCTGGCGAGGCCATGAATGCGCGGGCCATAGGCGACGTTGTCATAGATCGACTTGGGGAAGGGGTTGGGCTTCTGAAACACCATGCCGACGCGGGCGCGCAGTTCGACGACGTCGAGATCGTTGGCGTAGATGTCCTGACCATCGAGTTCGATCTTGCCGCCGACCTTGGCGCCTTCAATCGTGTCGTTCATGCGGTTGATGCAGCGCAGGAAGGTCGACTTGCCGCAGCCCGAGGGTCCGATAAAGGCGGTGACGGCGCGATCGGGGATGTCGATCGAGATGCCGTGCAGGGCCTGCTTGGCACCGTAATGGACGGTGACGTCACGGGCGGTGAGGCGGATATTGGGCTCGATCATGTCCATGGGGTCCAGATTGGCGCTGAGGCTCTTGGCGGCGGTCGGCTTTACGTTTCCAGCAAGCAGGTCCATTTGAGGCTCCTTAAGCGCGCTTTTCAAGGCGGGATCGCAGGAAGATTGCGATGGCGTTGAGGGTGATCATGAAAGCCAGCAGCACCAGAATCGCGGCTGAGGTGCGTGGCTCGAAGAAGTTGCGGTTCTCGTTGCCCTGCCAAAGATAGATCTGGACGGGGAGGGCGGTGGCCTGCTCGATGGGGGTGGCAGGTACAGCGGCTACGAAAGCATTCATGCCGATGAGCAGGAGCGGGGCCGTCTCGCCCATGGCCTGTGCGACGCCAATAATGGTGGCGGTGAGGATGGACGGGAAGGTGACCGGCAGGACGTGGTGGAACACCATCTGTGTCTTGGACGCACCCATGCCCAGGGCAGCCTGGCGCAGGGCCGGGGACACGCCCTTGAGCGCGGCGCGGGTGGCGATGATGATGGTGGGCAGGGTCATCAGCGTCAGCACCAGACCACCGGCCAGCGGGGCCGAGAGGGGCAGGCGAAACCAGTTGATGAAGACGGCGGCGCCGAGCAGGCCGAAGACGATAGACGGCACGGCGGCGAGGTTGTTGATATTGACCTCGATGAGATCGGTGAGGCGCGATTTGGGCGCGAATTCTTCGAGATAGATGGCTGAGCCAACCCCGAGCGGGACGGCCAGGACGATGACGATCAGCATCATCCAGAAGGTGCCCATGAGCGCGCCGAGCAGACCGGCTGAAGCGGGGGCCGAGCGGCTATCCACATTGGTGAACAGCGACCAGGCAAAGCCCTGGGTGATGGTGCCGTTTTCCTCGAAAATGTCGATGAGAGCGCGGGCTGGTGCGGAGAGCTGCTGCTGGGCATCGCCCAGATCGCGGTTGATATTGCCCTTGACCCAGTTGTCGGTATTGGCCGAGGCCAGCACATCGACATAGGCCTTCTGGCCGAGCAGAGCCGGGTTTTCGACGAAAAGCTGGCGGACGCGGTGGCGGGCATCGCTTTCGGCAATGGTCAGGATCTGGCGGCTGTCGATTTCGAAGCCATCAGGCGCGGCATTGCGCAAAGCGGCTTCGATGACGTTGTTCCAGTTGAGCATGGCCACCTGGCGTTCCCAGCCGAGACGGGCCGAGCGGAAATCGGCGTCGGACTGACCGGCAGCGCGGACCGGCACAGGGTCGACCTTGAGCAGTTCGGGATCGAAGGTGACTTCGAGGTGCAGGTTGGACTGGGTAAAGGCTGGGATGCCCTTGCGCAGCACATCGGTGAAGAGCAGGGCGACAAAGCCGAGCGCCAGGCAGATGGCGACGATGCCGAATATGCGGAACAGCCGTTCGTTGAGGTGGCGACGGGTCAGGCCCGCGCGCACCAGTTTGCGGCGTTCGGCGGCGGAAGCGAGCGTTGTGTCGGTCATTATTCGTACTGCTCCCGGAAGCGGCGGACAATGTAGAGGGCGACGATGTTGAGGCAGAGCGTCATGATGAAGAGCGTGAGGCCCAGCGCGAAGGCGACCAGCGATTGCGGGCCGGTAAAGTCGGTGTCGCCGGTGAGCTGGTTGACGATGGAGACGGTGATGGTGGAGACCGGCTCCAGCGGATTGCCGCGCAGGATCGGGGCGTTACCGGCGGCCAGAACCACGATCATGGTTTCGCCGATGGCGCGGCTGACGGCGAGGAGGAAGGCGCCGACAATGCCGGGCAGGGCGGCGGGCAACAGCACATTACGGATGGTTTCGGACTGGGTGGCGCCCAGGCCATAGGCGCCGTCGCGCAGGGAGCGCGGCACCTGATTGAGAATGTCGTCGGAAAGCGAGGAGATGAAGGGAATGATCATCACGCCCATGACAAGGCCGGCGGTGAGCGCCGAGGTGGCGCTGATCGAGAGTCCGATGGCATTGCCGAAATCGCGGAGGAAGGGGCCGACCGTCACGAGAGCAAAGAAGCCGTAGACGATGGTGGGGATGCCGGCGAGGATTTCGATGATCGGCTTGACCACCTTGCGCACATTGGCGTGGGCATATTGGTTGAGGTAGATCGCGGTCATCAGGCCCACCGGCACGGCGATCAGCATGGCGATGGCCGAGATCATCAGCGTGCCGGTCAAGAGCGGCAGGATGCCGTACTGGCCCGCATCGCCCGTATTGGTGGAGCTGAACTTGGGCGCCCACACAGTGCCGAAGAAGAAGTCGAGCGGGTTGATATAGGTGAAGAAGCGGAAGGCTTCGGTGACCAGCGAGGCGACGATGCCGAGCGTGGTCAGAATGGCGACGGCGGAACAGGCGATAAGCAGCAGCGAAATGGCGCGCTCGACCTCATTGCGGGCGCGGAGGCGCGGAGTGATGCGGCGCTGGGCGAGGGTGAGACCCAGAATGCCGAGGCCGGCCGCGGCGGCGATCATGATCAGGAAGGACAGAAGCTGGAAGCGGGCGAGGTTTTCGCCGGCAGCCTGCTCGAAGGGGCGCAGTTCACCCGTGACGCCGAAGCCGGACGCCAGATCGCGTATGCGCTGCATCTGCTGATTGAGGCCGACCTGATCGAGGCTTTGCAGCACATCAGCGGGGATCTGCGAGACGGTGTACCAATGGGTGACGCCGGGGGAGAAGAAGGCCCAGATGGCGAGGATCAGGACGGCAGGCACCAGCGTCCAGAGCGCGACCAGCGTGCCGTGATATTGGCCACGGGAGTGGACGCGGATGCCCTGCGGCGTGGTAAGGGCGCGGCTCTTGGACCAGCCAAGCTGATAGGCAATGCCGAGCAGGACGAGGAGCAGTCCGGCAACAATGAGAGTGTTCACTTGACGCTTTCCTGGCTGACTCGGAGGAAAGAAGGCCGCCAGATGATCTGGCGGCCCTCAGAGTGATTACTGGCCAGCCTGGAAGGCGGCGAGCACTTCGGCGGTCTTGTCGGCCGGCTGCGGGATCAGGCCAGCGGATTCGAGAATGCCGCCATTGCCCGAAACGCCTTCGGAGAGGAAGTATTCGGTGAATTCAGCAAGGCCCGGGATCATGCCGATGTGCTGACCCTTGACGTAGAAGAACAGCGGGCGGGAGACCGGGTATTCGCCGGCAGCAACGGTTTCGAGTGAGGGCACGACGCCGTCCACGCTCGCAACCTTGAGGGTGTCCTTGTTCTGGTCATAGAACGACAGGCCAAAGACGCCGACCGTGTTGGGATCGGCGGTGAGGCGGGCGAGAGTTTCGGTGTAGTCACCGGCAATCTCGACCACAACGTCCTGACGGAATGTGGTTTCGACGGTTTCTTTTTCCTCGTCGGAAAGGCCTTCGGGCAGCCCGGCAGCTTCGGCGCCTGGGGTTACGACCTTTTCCTGGAAGACTTCACGGGTGCCGTGATTGGAGCCCGGAATGGCCAGCGCGATCGGCTGGGCCGGCAGGGACGGATCGATCTGGTCCCAGCTGGTATAGGGATTGTCGACGAGCTCGCCATCGACCGGAACCTTGGCGGCAATTGCCTTGAACACCTGGACCGGGGTGAGGGCGAAATCGGCGCCCGAAGCGGAAGACGCGAAGACGATGCCGTCGAAGCCGAACTGGACTTCGCGGATATCGGTCACGCCATTGGCGGTGCAGGCTTCGCGCTCGCTGTCACGGATCGGGCGCGATGCGTTGGCGATGTCGATGGTGTTGTCACCCACGCCTTCGCAGAACTGGCGGAAGCCGCCGCCCGTGCCGCCCGAGCCCACGACCGGGGTCTTGAACTCGGGGAAGGTGGCGCCGAATTCTTCGGCGACGATGGAGGCGAAGGGCAGGACCGTGGACGAGCCGGCGATCTGGATGGTGTCGCGCGACTGGGCAAAAGCCGGGGCAGCGCCGAAGGCGGCAAGCGCGATGACAGCGGCGCTGGCGTAGAGTGCGGTCTTCATGGAAAGTTCCCTTTCGGAATTCATTGCAAACATGGCCAGCCATTTCGTGGGGCCGCCCTGTGACGCGGCAGACCATAGGAGTGCGTGGCGACAGTTTTATTGCAGTTGCATGACTGGTTTGTGACGGTATAAGTGTTTGAAATGTAACGATGATTTTTTGAATAAGTCGGCAGGCCGGGGTTTTGTGACATATCAAAACCGGCACCGATTGGGCCATTGGTGGTGAGTCCGGCCAGGCTAGCGTTCAGTTGTGACAGTCGACCGCAGCTTCGGAGCTTGCTGGGCTCACAACCTGTTTAGCGCAGAAGCGGGCGCAGCTCGGACTGGACCTTGCGCATCAAGGGCAGGAATTGGGCGATCATGCGTGAGGTCGGGGAACGGGCTGTTTGCGCACCGATATTGATGGCGGCGACGACGTTACCGGTGGAATTGCTGAGAGGCACGGCGATGGAGCAGAGGCCGAGTTCGAGCTCCTGATCGATCACGGCAAAGCCCTGTGCGGCGATGACAGCGAGCTCGGTGGTGATGCTGGCCATGTCGGCCTTGGTGCGATCCGTATAGGCGATGAGTTCTGATCGTTCGAGAACGGCGATCGCTTCCGCTTCGGGCCGGGCCGCGAGCAATGTGCGGCCCATCGACGTGCAATAGGCGGGCAGGCGTGCGCCGGGCGCCAGATTGATCGACATGACCCGCCGATTGGAGGCGCGCGCGACATAGAGAATGTCCGTGCCTTCAAGGATTGCCGCCGATGTGCTTTCGCCGGTGACCCGCGCCAGTTCTTCGAGAAAGGGCTGGATCAGCCGGGGAAGAGGCGTGGCAGCAAGATAGGAATGGCCCAGATTGAGAATGCGCGGGGTCAGCTCGAAAAACTTGCCGTCGTAAGTCGCATAGCCGAGATGCACCAATGTAAGCAGGCATCGCCGTGCCGTCGCTCGTTCCAGCCCTGTCCGGTGGGCTACATCGGTGATGGACATGCGCGCATGCTGCTCATCGAAACATTCGACGACAGAGAGCCCTCGCACCAGTCCGTGAATGATATCGCCCTGTCGCATGTGCGATCCCCGAATTTTGTGCGCTGGGCGCATGATAATGCGCGGCCCCAGGTTGGGAAAGCTCCTGCAAAGATGCGGACGATCTGGGTGTAAGCAAACCCCGCCATTAGCCTGGCGGCGCATCCATTGCCTTACTGCAAATTTGAGGATGGTGGGCCCGCCCGGACTTGAACCGGGAACCAGTCCGTTATGAGCGGACGGCTCTAACCAATTGAGCTACAGGCCCTCAAGCGGGTCTTAGCAGGGTCTTGGCGCTTGTCAAACGTTCACTGTGACGTGGAGCAAGGCGCGGGCTGCATTCGTGCGCGCCGATGCGTTTACACCTGAACAGGATGCGGGAATGAGTTGAGGAAAGTGGTGCCCAGAGCCGGAATCGAACCAGCGACACGCGGATTTTCAATCCGCTGCTCTACCAACTGAGCTATCTGGGCATCCTAGTGTCGCGCGCTTTTTGTGCGGACGGGCGGTGTATAGTGGCTTTGGGGAGCTCTGTCCAGCAAGGGCGGTGAAGAATTTTATGGGTTTGGAGATTTCCCCAGAAAGTGCGTGGGCACAGGGGCTTGGCCGCCCGAGTTGATATTCGGGCGGCCTGTTGTTTAGTCGGCCAATAGGGCGGCGCGGACGTCGTCGATGATGACGCCAAAGCTGATCGGGCCGACGGACTGATTCCAGGGCTCGATATTGACGCGATAGACATGGCCGGACTGAACCGCGGGCAGGCGCTGCCAGAGGTCGGACTGCTCGATTGCGGTCATCTTGTCCTCATCCTCGATCATCAGGAAGATGTGGTCGGCGGTGAGCTGAGTGAGGTTTTCCAACGAGATTTCCTGATGGTCTTCCTCCAGCGGTACGGATTCGTGCGGGGTGAGGCCGAGATCGCCGTAAAGGACCGGGCCGGAGCGGCGGGCGCCGCCATAAACGCGCAAATCCTTTTCGCGGACGCGCAGCAGCAGCACGGTTTCACCGGCGCGCTTTTCGGCAAGCTCCGCCTTGGTTTCGGCGGCCTTGGCTTCGTAGGCGGCAATAGTGGTCTCTACTTCGGCTTCGTGGCCGAGGGCGGCGCCGAGGCCGCGATACCAGTCGCGCCATTCTTTTTCCGGCTCATTGAGCAGGAGCGTGGGGGCTATGGCGCTGAGGCGCTCATAATTGTCGCCCTGCTGCTTTTCCTGCGCTAGAATCAGATCGGGCTCCAGGGTGAGGACGCGCTCGAAATCCGGTTCGGAATGATTGCCGACGGTTTCGGTGTCTTTGAGGGTTTCAGCCAATTGGCTGGGCATGCCGGAGGGGCGGTCGACCGAGCCAATGGGCGTCATGCCCATGCTTGCCAATGCTTCAGCAAAGACATTGTGCAGGGTGACGATCCGAACCGGATTGGCGGGGATTTCTGTTTGGCCAGCGGCGTGCTCGACAAGGCGCGTTGTATCGGTGGACGACACTAGCTGGGCGACCTGAGCGGTTGCGGGAAGGGTAAGGCTGGCAAGGCCGAGCAAGGCCGCCAGAGTGAGGCGTACCCGATTTCGGGAAGCGATCATAATAGAACTCCAAGCCCACATAACATGATTGTGGTGATCATGTTATTGGCGCGAGGGCAGGGAGATTGTCAAGCGATTGGCGGGCTATGCTTCGTCGTTATCGTCCGTCATGGGCTCGTCATCGCGTGCGGGGATGACATAGGCTCCGGAGAGCCAGCGATTGAGGTCCACGTCAGCACAGCGTTTGGAGCAGAAGGGCTTGAAGGCTTCGACTGCGGGTTTGCCGCAGACCGGGCATTTTTTGGGATTTTGTTCGCTCATCAGACGCCGGAGAGGCTGGACTGGTTCAGCCAGTTGAAATGCACCGGATAGCCTTCGCCTGCCAGAAGCTGGGTGGTTTCATAGAGGGGCAGGCCGACGACGCCTGAATAGGAGCCAGATAGCTTGACCACGAAGGCCCCGGCTATGCCCTGAATGGCATAGCCACCGGCCTTGCCGCGCCATTCGGTGCTAGCGAGGTATGCTTCCATATCCTTGGCGGAGAGACGCTTGAAGCGGATGCGGGTTTCAACCAGCCGCTGGCGCTTCGCGCCGGACGGGGTGATCAATGTGAGCCCCGTATAGACGCGATGGGCGCGACCGGAGAGCAGGCGCAGGCACTCGCTGGCCTCTTCCATGGTCTCAGCCTTGGGCAGAACGCGGCGGCCCACAGCCACGACCGTGTCGGCGGCCAGTACAAGCGAGTTGGAACCGAAACCGGCGACCTTAGCCTTGTGCTGGGCGGTGATGGCCTTGAGATCGGCGAGACGCTGGGCGAGCTTGCGCGGCAATTCGCCCTTTTCGGGCGTCTCATCGACATCGGCTGGCACCAGATGCTCAGGCTCGATGCCGATCTGGTTCAGCAAAGCCAGCCGACGGGGCGAGGCGGAGGCCAGAATCAGGTCGGGACGGCCAGACATCAGATCACTTGAAGCGGTAGGTGATGCGACCCTTGGTAAGGTCGTAGGGGGTCATCTCGCACAGAACCTTGTCGCCGGCGAGAACGCGGATACGATTCTTGCGCATGCGCCCAGCGGTGTGGGCGATGATTTCATGTTCGTTTTCAAGCTTCACGCGGAATGTCGCGTTGGGAAGCAATTCGGTGACCACGCCCGGAAATTCGAGCACTTCTTCCTTGGCCATACTTTCTCCTGAGAAGGCCCCCATGCGCCATTGTTGGCTGGCCGGGGCCGCAAAATCGGGCGGAACCTACTTCAATTCAATTGTTTTGTGAACCACTGGAAATAAGAGGTTCCAAACGGTCGCGCACCCGGCGTCGTAAAGTGTCGCGCAAACCGCGATATGCGTTGAGCATGATATCGCGATTACCCTCCACAAGCGAAGGGTCTTCGACCTGCCATTCTTCGACAGCGCCTGCCTCAAGGCCCTTGCGGCGCACGGCCTCTGGGGCATCGTCGGAGAGGGTGATGACAAGATCGAAGTGGTTGGCGACCAGTTCATCCAGGATATGGGGCGTGTGTACGCTCATATCAATGCCGATCTCTTCCATGACCTGATGCACAAAGGAATCGGCCTTGCCGCCATTGACGCCGACAGACCGGGTGATGATCCGCCCCGGGAACATCTGGCGGGCAAGGGCGGCGGCGATGGGCGAACGTACTGAATTCATCGAACAGACGAAAAGAACGGTGGGAAGCTCGCTCGTCGCTTCATCAATGCGGCTGGCATAGGGCTGGACGGCGCAGATCAACGTGAACAGCCGCCGCGCGGTGTTGAGATCGATAATGATCTTATTGGTGAGGCGGGTGCGCAGCAGTTCGGCTGCCTCGTTGTGCATGCCGCGCCGCGCCATATCGACGGTTTCGATTTGAAAGGGCTGTGCCGAGCGGATCGCTTCGTAATAGGCCTCGCGGATGCGAAAATAGTCTCGGATCAGACGGCGGAACGGGGTCAGCGAGAGATAGTGCGCGGCGATGGGCTGGAAGGTTTCGGGATTGCGCACGTCGAGCAGGATGTAATTGCCGACGATGGACATATGCAGAGCGTATGGGCCTTCGGCGGTCACACGCGCGGGCTTGAAGCTATTGTCTTCAAGCAGGTCGTAGATGGCGATGCGCCATTCATGCACCTCGTCCGGATTGATCGAGGTGATGGTATTGGGGTCGAGCGTGACGGTAACGAGCCGGTCCTTGCTGGTCGTTTCCTTGTCTGCCCCCATGGCTGTGCTCACCGATTGAGCCGTATGGAAATGGAACGGCCATGCCCGTCGAGATCTTCGACATTGGCGATGGTCACTGCTGCATCGGCTAGCGCCGAAAGCGAGGATGGTGTGCAACCGAGCAGCGAGGTGCGCTTGACGAAATCAAGCACGCCAAGGCCCGATGCGAAGCGTGCGGAGCGCGCCGTGGGTAGCACATGGTTGGAGCCGCCGACATAATCGCCAATGGCCTCGGGTGTATGGTGGCCGAGGAAGATCGCGCCAGCGTGGCGAATGGCGGGCAATAGGGCCTGCGGGTCATCGATTGCCAACTCAACGTGTTCGGAGGCGATGCGATTGGCGAGGGCTGCTGCCTCATCCAGCGAGGCGACAACAATGATGGCGCCGAATTCGTCCCAACCTTCGCGGGCAATGGACTGCTTGGGCAAAAGAGAAAGCTGGCGGTCCACTTCGGCCTCTACGGCATCTGCCAGTTTGGCGTCGGTGGTGACAAGGATAGATTGCGCGCCAGCGCCATGCTCAGCTTGCGCGATGAGGTCTGCAGCGACCCAGGCCGGGTTGGCTGATGAGTCGGCGATGACCAGTACTTCGGATGGTCCGGCGATCATGTCGATGCCGACCTGTCCGAAAACCTGCCGCTTGGCGGTGGCGACATAGGCATTGCCGGGGCCGACGACCTTATCGACGCGCGGAATTGAGGCTGTGCCATAGGCGAGGGCGGCCACAGCCTGTGCGCCGCCAATGCGGTAAATCTCGCTGACACCGGCGATTTCGGCGGCGGCGAGAATGGCCGGATTGATTTCGCCATTGGGCGTTGGCACCACCATGGCGATGCGCTCGACACCGGCCACCTTGGCGGGCACGGCATTCATCAGAACGGAGGATGGGTAGGAGGCCAGACCGCCGGGTACATAGATGCCCACGGCGTCAACAGGCGTCCAGCGTGTGCCCAGAGTGACGCCCAGTGCATCGGTATAGACGTGATCGGTCGGCTTCTGCTTTTCGTGGTGCGCTTTGATGCGGTCATGGGCGGTTTGCAGTGCGGCGCGCACATTGGCTGGCACCTTGGTGGCAGCGGTGGCGATTTCTTCGGCGGTAAAGGCCAAAGTCGCCTCAGACACATTGGCCTTGTCGAACTTATTGGTCAGTTCGACCACCGCGGTATCACCGCGCGCGCGGACATCGGCAATGATGGCAGCGACTGCGTCGTTGACGTCCTTGCTGGATTCGCGCTTGCCTGCGAGCAGTTCGGAGAAACGCTGTTCGAAATCGGCTTGGGCGCTGTCGAGGCGAAGAGGCATGGAAAACTTTCAGTCCAGAGCGTGAGTAGGCTTGGCCGCGGCGGCCCAGGCGGCGCCGAGGTCAGCGAGACGGGCTTCGAGGTAATCGACGCTGAGCCGCACCGTGCCGCCACCGGCGAAGCGCAATTCGACAATGCCAGAGGGTGCATCGGTTGGCTCGAAGACAATGGCGAGCAGATTGAGCACGCCTTCGGGCGAGGCCGGATCAAACCCGGCATAGGCCGCGTGCGTCACACCATCGAAATGCAACGCAGCCCGCTTGCGCAGGCCCTTGCTGCGCGGCTTGTCGCTGGACCAGTCGAAGCGGTTCATCAACAGTGCAAAGCGCTTGTCACCCTTGGCGTAGCCCATGTCGGCAACACGGATCACCGCATCCTGAACATGCGCGGAGACGACCTCCAGGTCTTCAGTGTCGAGTGCAAGGAGCTTGAGATCGGTCATGGTCGAGGCCCTGTTGGTGCTATGCAGCCTATCTGGTCGCGGCGTGATCGATCTACAAGGTTTTGGGGGCAGGGGGCAATGTGTTGGTTTGACGGCGGTCGTCCCACACAACGATTGTCACCCTCGGGTCGAGCCCGGGGGGACTATACTTGCGGCGGGGCTTCTAGGTGAAGAGCCCTCGGGGCAAGTCCGAGGGTGACGGCCTGTGTGCGCGAATTATGCCCGCCATTCGAGCATAGCTCTCATGGCCTCGCGCGCTAAAATCGCTCCACTGGAGCGATTTTGCCCTTCAGGCCGCGCACTAGCCAGCGACGCGCTCGATTTCTGCGCCGCAGCGGCTCAGTTTGTCTTCCAGGCGCTCAAAACCGCGATCAAGGTGATAGATGCGGTTGACTATGGTTTCGCCCTTGGCCGCGAGACCGGCGATGACCAGCGACACCGAGGCGCGCAGATCGGTGGCCATCACCTGTGCGCCCTTGAGCTGGGGCTTGCCTGTAATGGTGGCGAGCTGGCCATTGACCGAAATATCGGCGCCGAAGCGGGCGAGTTCGGCCACATGCATGTAGCGATTTTCGAAAATGGTTTCGCGAATATGGCTGGTACCCTCGCTCATGGTCATCAACGCCATGAACTGTGCCTGCAAATCTGTCGGGAAACCGGGGAAGGGGTCGGTTTCGACATCGACTGGGCGAATACCATTGCCATTGCGGCTGATGCGAATTCCGTTGGCTTCCACCGTCAGCTGCACGCCGGTTTGCGCAAGAATATCGAGTGCCGATTGCAGATGGTCAGCGCGGGCGCCCTTGAGCAGCACATTGCCGCCGGTCATGGCAGCGGCCATGGCAAAGGTGCCGGTCTCGATGCGGTCGGGAATAACTTCCACGGTCGCGCCGTGCAGCTTTTCCACGCCTTCAACGGTCAGCGTGCGGGTCCCGATGCCGGAAATCTTCGCGCCCATGGCGACGAGACATTCAGCGACATTGGTGATTTCCGGCTCTTGAGCGGCGTTTTCGATGACAGTCGTGCCCGTAGCGAGCGTCGCGGCCATCAGGATCGTATGGGTCGCGCCCACCGAAACCTTGGGAAAGGCGACTGTTGCGCCGATAAGGCCGCCCTTGGGCGCACGGGCGACGACATAGCCCTCGTCAATATCGATCTCGGCACCCAACGCCTTCAAACCAAAGAGGAACAGGTCGACCGGGCGGGTGCCAATGGCGCAGCCGCCGGGCAGGGAGACGCGCGCTTCGTGGCAGCGGGCGAGGAGCGGCCCAATGACCCAGAAACTGGCCCGCATTTTGGAGACCAGATCATAGGGGGCGGTGGTGTCCACAATATCGGCGGCATGGAAAGTCATGCGCTGGCCGACGCCCTCATCCTCACCGCGACGGCGGCCATGCACCGCGATATCGACGCCGTGATTCTCAAGAATGCGCTCCAGCTGCTTCACGTCGGCCAGGCGCGGCACATTGTGCAGCACCAGCGGCTCGTCGGAGAGCAGGGAGGCGATCATCAGCGGCAAAGCGGCGTTTTTTGCGCCGGAAATGGCGATGTCGCCATTGAGTTCATTGCCGCCGACCAAACGAATACGATCCATTAGAAGTCCTCAATATAGGCCCTTTGGGCCTGCTACCTGGTGGGAGGTAGGCGAGGTCTTCGTTGCCGCGTAGGCCAGACCAGCCGCACTCTGGAAAAGGGTGACTGCGATATGTCGCCCGAAATTGGTTTACGGTTTCTTGTTCGTGTCCACTTCGGGCGCCGCTGGGGCAGAATCGACGTCGGGTTCGGCTGCGCGAGCCCGGACCTGATCCTTGCGGCGTTTGAGATTCTCCCGCAACTTTGCGGCTAATCTTTGCTCACGCACTGCTGCCTGATCGGCCTTGCTCATTCTTGCCTTTTGTCCAACGATTCAATCGCGACTGTAGATAGGGTGTTTTTGGTCTTGCGTCGAGTGATACGCTATGGCAAAGGAGCCCCCGTCGCCGCGAAGGTTTCAACTCTTCCCCGCGAAATGCTGCCGTAGCTCAGTGGTAGAGCACTCCCTTGGTAAGGGAGAGGCCAAGAGTTCAATCCTCTTCGGCAGCACCATCGAAACCCTAGCGTTTCTGGGACTTCCCCGATCTTTGTAGTCCTTCCTATTCAGCATCATTCGGCAGAACCGAGCAAGAACATACTCGTGGCATCCGTGGAAAATCCGTGGATGATGTTCAATGTTCGTTCTATGGGCGCTTCGCCCCTTTCCGCTTGAGCACTGGCAGCATATCGGCGCGTTGAGCTTCCTCCGTGACCACGACATGCTGATACCGGGATGCAGATTTCTCGTCCTTCCATGCCCCGGTCCCTACCAATCCCTTCGTATCCAGCTTCCCGAAACGACGCATCCACGTTGCCCAAGTGTGGCGGCAGGTGTGAAAAGTGACGTTCGGCAACCCGGCCTTGGTCTTTGCTCTGCGCATCAGCGTGTAGAGGCGACCATTCTTGTTGAACCGGAACAGCCGATCCTTTCGGGAAAGGCCTTGAGGATGGTTCGCCAGCTCGACAACCAGCGGCTGCGCTATGTGGACCGCGCGAGCCTCGCCATTCTTGGTCTTCGGAATGAAGATCATCGAGTGATCGAGGTCGATCTGCTCGCACTCAATGGCAAGCGCCTCGCTCAGGCGAAGGCCGGTATAGCAGAGCAGGGCCAGGAACACCCGAAACTCCATATCCTCGGCCTCGGCGGCGGCAAGCAGCTTTTCAGCTTGAGCAGGCGTCATCCATTCGGTTTTTTCCTCGCCCTGCGCGCCCTTTGGTCGGCGCAAGCGCACGTTCATCTTAGCGCGCTGCATAATGGCCGACATTGGGGTGTAAACCTGTCGGTTCCGGGTTGCGGGCGAGGCGTCTGGGTATAGGATCAAAGCCGCCTCATCGATCTCATCTTGGCCGATGCTTGCGAGCGGCATCCTCTGAAAATGCTCCGTCAGCGGTCTTAGGAATCGGTCATCCCCGCCAACATTCAGATAGGCAAGCGCCGCCTCAGCAAAGGTCAGTGCGCCCTTTGGGACAAATGCACCACGTTCGATTTCTGCTTTGAGGGCCTTGAGGGCTTCGTTGGCTTTCTTGCGGTCAGGCGTTCCCGTAGTTCGGTCAATGGGTCCGACACCGAGATATGTGCCGCGGATCGAATAATTTGGCGACTTGCCCGGCCTTGGCGGGTAGAGTTCGAGGGGCATGGCAGAGTCTGAATTAGCCTTGTCAGATCGTGTGTGGTGAAGAGCTTACGCCGCCCTATTTCCTTGTAGAAGGGGTAATCGCGGATCAGGTCTTGGAGCTTTCGGCGGCTCACTCGCAGGTGTTCCGCTGCCTCCTCCATGGTGTAGAGTTTGGGGATTGCGTCTACCATGGCCGAAATCCTTCTGGCACATTGCCTCCATGACCCCCGACGAAGCCGATCAGCGCATCATTCTCTCCCGCCAAACCCTGCACCGATACGCAGATATGACGCGGGCAGGGCAGTGGCCTATTGCTGATCTTCAGATGATGGCTGGTGAAATTGCGGCGCTTGAGCAGATCGCCGTTGATCACCCGGGCAAAGCCGAGAAGGTTTACCGGCTGGCTGAAGGCTGGGGAGCCATGGCCGATGCTGTGAGGGGAAAGCTGAACTGACATCTATTCCTCCTCGTTGGCGAGTTTGAGCAAGACATCGGCATGGCAGGGGCCATCGAGCGGACACCAGCAGGCGAGGTTCTTTCCGCGCAGTTCCGCCCTAATGGTTTCCAGTGTCGGGGGAGTGCCCAGCTCGGGAATTTCACCGCCAAGCCACGCCTCGAAGGATCGAACGGCCCATGCTCGCCAATCGGCTGGCAGCCTGCCGTCGCCGAGAATGGCGGCAACATCGTCATAGGCTTGCTTGGTGGCAGGATTGCCGAACTTGCCGGGGCGGCACACCTTTACGGTGTTCTCCGGCATGCGCCATCCCTTCTTGCGGGACAGTTGAATACGCTTGGGGCTCATTCTGCTTCTCCAATACGGCGGATGGCGGCGGCAGCTTCACGGTGGGCGGCGGCGGACGCGTCGAACCGCATCTTCTCCGACACCGACAATTCCTCAATCGCGAGCCGGTCGAAAGTTGCCGCTTCGTCCTCGTGCAGCTTTGCCCCTATCTCCACTCCCCTCCTGTATGCAGAGAGAAGGGCGGCGGCGATTGCTTCGCGGACGTTGCTGACGGGCGTTGAATAGGCAATGTCGATCTGTTCGGCCATCTCTACGGCCCAATCCGGCACCTTATCGCTCATGGCTGGCTCCTGCCCGAGTTGCGAGCTTCATCGATAGCCTTTGCGACTTCGCCCATGGCGTCGGGAAGCCCGTACTTACGGGTCAACTCGGCAACCGTGGCGTCAATTTCGGTGAGGAAGGCGCCATCTGTTCGGCAACCTGCTTGGGGACTTCAATACGTTCGGCAAGAGCGGCCATCAGAACCAGCCTCCAATGAATTGAGTGATGAGGCTATCGCTTGGGTAGCGCAGCCATTCGGCATAGAGCAGGATGCCGAGAAACCAGACGCAGAGCAGAAGCAGCCCTATGGCGTCGGTGAGTTGGGCGCGGACGGGGTAGGGGTGGGAGGTCATGCGGCCTCACCTTCCGGCTGCGCAGCTTCAGCGATCTTGTCCTTGTCGCGCTGCCAGTCGTATTCCCGGTAGTATTGGACATGCTCAAGGATGCTGTCCTTGCCGTCAGCTTCCTCGATTTGATCGAAGAGGTAGCCAAGGTTCCAGAGCATCGATCCGGCGCGGCTCTTGGCATCCTCCGCCAGCTTCAGCTTCGCGCTTTCGAGCTGATAATCGCTGAGCGTCAGCGTTTTGTTGTAAAGTTGGACGATCCAATCGGTGGTGACGTTCTGCTCGTCGGCTAGCGCCTGAGCCGCAGCCATCGCCTCGGCTTCCGTCTCGAAAAGCCGATCCTCATTGTAGATCGAGCCGGACCCAACACCCGTCTCGACGCACATGTAGCGATTGCCATGATCATATGCGCCGGGGGCGGTGTTGACCTGAATGCTCCCAATGGTCAGTCGGCCAGCGCTTGGCGCATACGCCGTGTAATCCAGCGACAAATCACGGTCGCTCTGGTAGGATGCCGCACAGCGCGGGCAAGCAAACTCGAACGTGCCGCCAGCCGGAGATTGGGCTGTCCACTTCTTGGAGCCGAGGCAGTCAGGGCAATCGTGCTTCTTGCGCGTGGAGACGGTCGAGGCGAAATAGACAACGTCGCCAACCGAATACTTTGTCTTGATCTCAGCCATTACGGCCTCCTTGATAGGGGTTCAGGACGCGCAGTTCGCGCCGATCATCCAGTAGAGCCGGTCGCCATTGTTGACCGTGACGGCCTTGGCCTCGCCCCACTTCTCGCAATTCTCATCGAGCCATTCCGCCGCCGCATCGTCGTCGGTGAAGGTCGGGACGGAGAGAAACTCAAGGCCGCGAGCCATGCCGAATCCGCACCGAATGCCAACCGCGTTCGGCCTTCCGCAAATAATCGGGCGTGGGAATGTCTTTGAACGTCATGACCGGCTCGCCGCGGCTCTGCGCGATGCGTGTGACCGTCTCGAAAAAGCGGGCTTTCCAGCCAGTGATCTTGAAGCAGCACTTTCGGAGACCACCACCACTCCAGACAGGAAAGAAGGGCAGGGATGAGCAAGGTCATCAACACGAAACGCGTCGTGGTGGCGCCGAACGGCGAGGAATACGACAATCCGAGCGCGTTCGCCCGTCATGAGCGGCAAACGGCTCTCGGACACGCATTCACTCGCATCAGGATCAAGCGCTCTGACGAGCCGATGCATCGGTTGCCAGAGCCCGACTTCATCGAAGACTAATCCCTCCCAGACAAAGAGAACAGCCATGGGCAAACGTGGACCTAAACCAAAGAGCGGCAACCGCGAGGCCAATGGCCGGCTGTCGCGGAAGAAGCCAGACATCATGAAGCGCCTCGTCGGCGAACACGATAAGGAAGAAAGGGAAGCCATGCGGACGGGTATCGAGGCTCGCCACAAGCACTATGGCTATGATGCCAAGACGGCCAAGGACCAGAGGGCAGGGTCTTTCATCGGTCGGCTGGCAATGTCCGGCGAAATCACCGCCCAGCAGCATGAGGCTGCACTGCGTTACCTCGAAGTCTATACCGAAATGCAGATTGCAGTCGGCGGCCCAAAGCCTTCCGGTGCGGTCAACCTCAACGCCACAAAGGGTCTGCCGGGGCCGGAGAACGTCGAACGCTCAACAAAGGCTCTGGCAGGCTGGCGAGCAGCCGAAAAGGCTGTGCAGGAGCGCCAGAACGAACTGCGTGGGCAGGGGGCTATTTATGCGGCACTCGATTACTGCGTGATCCGGGATCAAGAGCAAATCCATATGCTGGGATGGCTGCGCGAAGGGCTGAATGCTCTGGCGCGGCATTTCCGTATTGGGGACAAGCGCAAGGCCGCTTGACAGGATCGGGCAAATCAGGGATGAGTTTTTATGCTGACGCATAAATGTGTCGGAACTCAAGGGCCCAGCAGTGCGAATGCCGGGCCCCTTCTGTTTTAAGCCTTCAGTTTTTGGATATGCACGTTGCCTCGGTGGTCACGATAAGTGATCGCCGAGGCAGTGACGTTTGCGACGCACCAGCCGATGTCGAATAGATTCGGCACGGAAAAGCTAATGGTAGTTTGCGGCATGGGATACTCCATTTGCCAGCGGGGCGGAATTGCCCGGCAGGAGACATTATAACGAGGTTCCGTGCCGAAGGCAACTCGTGCTGGCGCTAAGTGATTGAAATCACTTGACCATTCCGTCAAGTGCGCGGCGAACAACCTCCTCATAGCCCTAGAGCATTAGACACAGCTTCGCCCGCTCGTGCCCAATAGCAGATACGCAATGCCGGCCAATCCTGCTGCTGTATCTGGAGCCGCTGGTGTGTTGAGCGCGGCTATATCACCAGCAAGAGGACTTGCCCGCGCAAAAACGCCAAGCAGCTGCTCTGGTAGCTATCGCTGGCGGACGCCGAGCCGAAAGGCTGTCAGACCTGTAACGGCGCAAAAGAAACGCAGGCGGCCAGCCGGTAAGGCTTCACTAGGAACCGGCAACCTCGATCAGCGGCCCCCCGCTCGTACCTCATTCATCGGAGAGCAGTATGTACGGCATAGCCTTCTCGCTGAACCCGCGCCATTGGCGCCTGGGCTTTTCCGATGCGATGGACACGGACCCGGTGCCCGGGCGCGATATCATTGTTGGCCGCTGGTTCTTCATCGGCCCCATCGCAATCACCTACGACTACGAGTGAGCCATGGCTGCGGTAGACGTAAAGCCGATCCGCGAGGTGATGAAAGTGGTTCAGCCCATCATCGACAAAGCTGGAGCCCGTTGTCGTATCGAGAACGGGGCAGGTGGCCACGCCCGGCTCTACATCAGCCTCAATGGCAAAGAGCAGTTTACGCCGTTATCGACCTCGCCTCGGTTGGTCTCGAACGCGGTAAAATATAAGACAAGCGACGTGAAACGCATCCTGCGCGATCTAGCTGCCTAATCCCTCCCGCAGCGCACGGTTCTCTTGCGTCAATCCGGTGGGGTGGTGGTCAAATCCAGAGCGCACCCGCCGCAAACGCAGCGGCAATGGCGCTCGTCACAGCGGCGCCAGCGTTGATGCGGCCTTGGGCATTAAAATATCGATGCACGTCTTTTGTATCGACGCCATCATAGTTTTGGCTGTCTTGAGAGATGCGGAACACGCCGGGGTGCTTGATGTTTTGGTAAGGGCTCGGCAGTGCGGCGGACCATATCCAGAGCCCGCTCGAAATTATCCAAAACACGACTGATGCAATTGCCATGCCCATTCTCCCCAAACCAAGACATGAGAGCGACGGTCGGTCGCATCAAAGCGTTTTGTGCAGTTGCTCTATCTCATTGGCGGCTTTGTCGATGGCATCCCACAGGCCCTGAGTAAGGACGCTGTTCGGGTTAGCGCCAGATTTGCGAATTGCGTCGATTTGCTTCGTCATGATCCCAAGGCGCTTTGCAAGAGACTCAAGCTTCTCATCGTCAGTCATTGTCATTCCCCTCTGAAAAACAATCAAAGGAAATCATAGATGGCACGCGGAGGAAAGCGCGAAGGTGCTGGCCGCAAGCCGGGGGCACCAAATAAAGCCACAGCAGAGCGCGAGCAGGAGGTAAAGGCCTCTGGTCTTACCCCGCTCGATTACATGCTCAGTGTTCTGCGGAACGAGAATGCTCCTGCCGATGCTCGTATGTGGGCCGCTGAAAAGGCCGCTCCATACGTGCATCCCAAGCTGGCTAGCGTTGACCACAAGAGCAGCGATGGAAGCATGTCGCCATCGGAGACACGCTCATGGAGGGACGTTCTGAGGCAGGAAGCTCCGAGCGAGGAATGATCGGCGCACAAGCGCTAACCAACCCGGCGCTGTTCGACTTCTGGGAACAGGTATTCATTGGCGAGGCTGACATTGCCGTTTTGCACGGCGGCCGGTCGAGCTCCAAGACCCGAGACACGGCCTGCCAGTTGGTTCGGCTGGTCGATCATGTCGGCGTCAAGATGCGCGTATTATGCATCCGGCGCTTTCAGAACCGCATTCAGGAATCGGTCTACACCGAACTGAAGTGGGCGATTGCTCACCTGGGCTTGCAAGTGGCGTTCGACGTTCAGAAGACGACGATCATTCACAAGGCCAGCGGCGCTGAGTTCATCTTCTACGGCATCGAGAGAAACCTTGAGGACATCAAGGGCACCTCCGATGTCGATATCCTTTGGGTGGAAGAAGCTGAGAAGCTGACCGAGGATCAATGGACCGTCATTGGTCCGACGATCCGCAAAGAGGACAGCCTGGCAATCCTGCTGTTCAACCCGAAGTATGTCACAGATTATGTCTGGCAGAACTTCGTGGTGAAGGCGCAGCCGCACTCGGTGGTGCACAAGATCGACTGGACGGATAACCCGTTCCTTTCGCAGAAGGCGTTGCGCGACATTGCGGCAATGCAGGAGAGCAACCCAGAGCTATTCGAGCACGTCTATGGCGGCGTGCCTCTGGGCGACAGCGAACTCTCGATCTTCAAACGCCGCTGGCTCGATGCCTGCGTTGACGCTCACACGGTTCTGAAGCTCGATCTCACCGGCCGCAATATCGTGGGCTTTGACCCTGCTGATGATGGCGAGGACAAGAGCGCGACGGCAGACAAGATCGATGGCGTGTTTGTCGATGCTGAGGACTGGTCGAGCGGCAAGGACGAGCTGGTCCAGAACGCCAAGAAGGTTTGGGCCAAGGCGAAGCATCTTAACGCCACGGTGTCCTATGACACTATCGGCGTCGGCGCTTTTGTCGGGGGCTATATCGATGAGCAGAACGAAATGGCGGGCGCCAAGGTTGAACACTTCGCATTCCATGCCGGCGGCGCTGTCATGGACGCGGATAAGCCTTCCGATGCGACCAACAGCAACTCGCCGCTGAACAAAGACGAATATCTGAACCTCAAGGCGCAAGCTTGGGCCAATACAGCTCGCCGCGCCATGTTGACCTTCAACGCCGTGACGCGCGGCCAGTCGATCCGGCCCGAGGATGTGCTTTCGTTCGCTGGGCCAAAAGAGCGGTGGGATGCGCTGTTCACTGAACTATGCGTCCCTTGGTGGGTCGAGAGCGAGGGCAAAAAGCGCGTGGTGCCGAAAGCCAAGCTCAAGAAAGACCTCGGCGTGAAGTCGCACAACCTCGCTGATGCGGTGATCGCCGCGGACAACGTGAATATCGCGGTCTCCGCCCCGGCGGCTTCAGGCCTTTTTACAGGGTTTCTTTGATGGCATTTGATATCACTGCCCATAACCCTGCATACGACGAGTTTTCGCCGTCATGGGAACTGATGCGCCTGTCCTTCGATGGAGAGGATGCGATCAAGGCGGCAGGCGCGCGTTACTTGCCGGTCAAGAACGGCATTGCCAAGCTGATGTCCGAGTCCAGCACTCGTGCACTGGCGATGGCGGCATATGACGCCTACAAGGCCCGTGCTGAGTTTCCTGATCTTGTCGCACTCACAGTGCGCGGCGCGGTCGGCACGATCCTCGATCAGGCCGCAGAGATTGAGCTTCCATCTGCTCTTGAGCCTTTGCGCGAAAAGGCCACACGAGACGGCCTGACGCTCGAAGCGCTGCACCGCAGGATTGCCACCGATCTTATGACGGTTGGTCGTTATGGCATTCTGCCGGGCATCGATGCAGATGGGAAACCGTACCTTGCCGGTTACGTGTCGGAAACAGGCGATCACCAATATCCAGAACGTCGACGCTGCTCTCGCGGCTGGCGCGCTGTCTTGGGAGCAGTATGGCGCCGCGGCGTTCAAGGCCAATGCCGGTGCTGCCTCGGCTGTCCTTGGTCTCGCCAGTGGCATGACCGGCGCTCTTGCTCAGATGTTCCAGGACAACAAAGCCTTCGCCGTCGCCAATGCCGTTGTCTCGACCGCTGAAGCCGTGATGAAGGCCATGGCAACCTATGGGCCGACGCCTTGGGGTTTTGCCGCTGCCGGTGTTGCCGCTGCCACTGGTGCGGCTCAGGTCGCATCGATCCTGTCCGCGCAGAAGGGCAGCAGCAGCGTTTCCAAACCATCTGGCAGTGCTCCATCCCAATCGCAGGCACAGGCTCCAGCTCAGCGCACGGTTCAACTCAATCTTACGCTTGGCGGATCCGGTCGCTATAGCCGCGATGAGCTGCGCGATTTGATGGAGCAAATGGTCGATGGGCTCAACGATGGTGTGGATGGCGGCAATTTCAAAATAGCGGTGAACTCGTGATTGTCCTCTCGCAATCCCTGATCCTCGGCACCGCACCATCAATCCGGCTCGATACGCCGATCATCCTGTGGCGATCACTGGTCAGCCTGGACACTCTGACGGTAAGTTCTGAGGCGTCGGATTACCCCGCATCCAATCTTGCCAATGACTCGACCATTGAGCTTTGGCGGGCGGCGAATAGTGACCCGGTTACTATCGAGGTGGCTATCGATGGCCAAGAAATCGACGCCGTGGCCTTTGCTCGTCACAACTTCGGCACGACCAATGCCGAGATCGCCATTGAGATCGAGGTGGCAGACGGCGAGGGCACGGCTTGGGAAGAGGTGATCGCGCCACAAATGCTGGCCGATAATGCGCCGGTCCTGTTCCGCTTTGTTCCGTCCAAGACAAGCCGCGTTCGCATTTCGATCAGAGGCGGCAGCGCTGCGCCATCAGCAGCGGTCCTGTATGTCGGCAAGCTGCTGGTTATGCCGCACGGTATCAGGGCAGGGCATGTTCCACTCGATCAGGCGCGCCAGTCGCAGATAGCCAATGGCACATCAGAGGCGGGGCATTTCCTTGGTCGGCTCATCACCGGCCAAAGCGCGCAGACCAGTGCATCATTCGAAATGCTGCCTATCGACTGGTATTATGAGCAAATGGAGGGCTTTGTTGCGCGCGGCACGGCTGGCCCATTCTTCTTTGCCTGGTTGCCCGCAACGCGACCTGATGATGTTGGGTTTTCGTGGCTGAACGCTGATCCTCGCCCGAGCATGGGCAGCTTGTTCTTCGACCTGACGCTGGACTACGGCGGCATCACGTGGTGATGGAGGGTCGGCTATCGGCACATCACAGGCCCTCGATGCTGACCAGATCGCTACCTATCTTCAGGCGGGCATTGTTCCGGTTCAAACCCGAGCCGAGCTTGACGATTATGCCCCAGCCATTCCTGCCCCCGGAGAGCCTGAAACGCCATTGGGCGGCGTTGTCTATGCCGACACGAATAAAGCCCTGAACGGCTATTATACCTACAACTTCACCACGTCCGAATGGGACTTTGCTCGTCCGCTCTCTGACACGCTGGCAGGCCTGTCGGTGGTGTCGATTGATGACAATGAAATATCGGCATTGGCCTCGCCCGGCGTCAATCCTGCGGGCGTCAAGGCGTTCTATCTGGACCTAGACGATTGGGAGAACACCGGCCCGGTCACGATCCGCATTGATGGCGCTGCGGCAATTCCCGTCGTCGATGTGACGGGTGGCGAGTTCCTGCCCGGCGTTGCAACGGGCCGCTTGTTTCTTAGCAATGAGGGTAGCTCGCTCCGCATGATCGTTGGCGGCGATTTCATGGCTGCTGTGACGGCGGCTATTGATGCTGCTATTCGGGCAGAGGCAGCAGCCGCAAGCTTGAGCCTGCCCACAATCCAGCCCGGCGACGAGCGCAAGCAGCTCTACGTCAAGTCTGATCTGTCCGGCTATGAGCTCGATAAGCCCGCACGTGGCGGCGGGGAGCTGTTCAAGACCATTCCCGATATGCTCGCCGATGACAATGAGGTCATTGGCTATGAGGGCTCAGGTGCTGAAGTCGAAGTTGCCGCTGGTTACAGGTTTCAGGCGGGAGGGTTTTGGTATGAGATTGCACCAAGCGGAGCCTCAGATAACCACCTGACCACAGCGGGCGGGTTAAAGCTCTATGTGATCGCGACCCATGGCCAGTATTGCGCAAGCGCATTTGGTGTTGCCGGCAATGGCTCCGCTAACGACACCGCCCGTATGCAACGTGCAGTCGACGCGACCTCCACGTCCTTCGCGGCAAGTCGGCTTCTGATCGACAAGTTGGGCACATATCTTCTCGACCAGCTCATTCTGAAGACAAAGTGCATTCTTGTTGGTGCCGACCGCGATGGCGTTGTCCTGAAATACAGTGGCGCTGCCTTGACCCCGATTCCGGCTTATCCAGGGATCGCGGTTGCTGTCCAGTTGTATAAGGCGTTTCTTAGGACATCCACAGCTGGACAGAACGGTCAGTGGACTGAAGGCACTGGCGTTGAGAACCTTACCATCGACTGGTCGAACGCGCCCGCCGGGGGAAATGCTGGCACGCTTCTTTGGCTCGGCAATGCTCGAAACGCGGAGGCTAAGCGCCTCAGGTTCATTAACTGCTTGCCTTCCGACTACAATATCGTGTCGTCGGCTGGCCGTGGTGCCGCGCTCTTCATGTCTTATGTCGAGGGTGGGATTGTCGAGGGCTGCAAGTTTACCGATGCAGCTTCCTATGAAGAGCTGGGCATCCGCTATCATAACAAGGACATTACTGTCCGCAAAAACCACTTTGCGGGCAAAGGGCCTTGGCGGCACAACATCGAGGTTGCTGCTGTCCGAGATTTGAGCGGCATCTTGGCGTGGCCCAAGGGGATTTTGATCGAGGACAATCTGCTTGAGCTACACGGTAGCAAGCAAGACGTTCTCTCGTCTCACGATGGCGGTGACGTGGTTTTCAGGAATAACCGGGTCGTCGTCATGAGCGATCTGGTTGATACATCGCAGAGCGGATTCAGGTCGCTCGTTAAGCGTTTCGACAATGAGGATGGTGTTGTTGAAGGCTCTCTTTTGGTCGACGGCAACTCCTTCGATTTCCGCACCGTACCAGGCAGCGTTAAGCGCGCTTTTGAATGCGTCCGCATTTGGGCTGGCAATGTGACCGTTGTGAACAATCTATTCCGTGGCAGAACAGACGGGTTCGATAACAGCCTTCAGGATACGGGCTTTTACCCTTGGGTGGGAGCAGGAGATAATCACTACAACCCTCGAAACGTTATTGTCGCCAATAACCAATTCGAGCTTTACGAATACAGCGCAAATTACACTTTCCAAGTCATCAAGATGACAGGCAACGGCGTGGCTGCATTTGGCAACACGCTTAATGTCAAGGTGCCTACCGCCGTTACAACCAATGGCCCGGTCTTCATCGATTTGCATGGTGCGAACGCCGGGGCAGGTGACAACCCGCCTGCCGATGGGCTTGGTGGAGGTAAGGCCACCTCTGTCATCGGCAACACTTCGTTCTCTACTGCCCCAAATGCGATTCTCACCCACATAAACATGCGCGGCAATACAGGTCAGGCACAGTACGTAGCGATGGGCAATCCGTCCAATTGTGCCGTGAGCCTACTCGGGACCTCTCCATATCTTTCGCAAACAACCGGCGACGAAATGCGGGTGGCAATTGGTAATATTGGCGCGGGCATTGGTGCCCAGCAGTACCGCTACCACACCTTTACGTGGAACCCTGCTTCAATCAATGCCGGTACCCAAACCAGTGTTGACGTTCCGATTGCTGGCGTTACCGCTGGCGATGATGTTTCGGCGTCCTTTAGCCTCGATCTGCAATTCTGCACGCTGACGGCGTACGTCTATTCCGCCGGCAATGTTCGAGTGGTGCTAACCAACACCAGCGCAAGCGCAAAGGACTTGGCATCGGGCACTGTGACGCTGCGAGTCAAAAACCGCCTTTAGCAGCCCAGCCACTCCATTGGGTGGGCCAGCATTGTCACAAATTTGTCATAATGTTACTCTCGTGCCGAGAACGCATGGGGGCTTGATGCACGTTACTTTATTTGTCGGGAACTTGGCAGGCGGTGGGGCTGAGCGTGTGTTTGTCTCTCTGGCTAATGAGATGGCGGGGCGGGGTGTGGAAGTTGATATGTTATTGGCTCAAGCTTCTGGGCCATTTCTGTCGCAGCTTTCGCCTAGCGTGAACGTAGTGAATCTTGGCGTGCCAAGAGCTATTTTTTCGCTCCCAGCTGTAGCTCGCTATCTTCGGAAATCTCAGCCATCAGCACTGATTTGCTGCCTTCCGGTAACGAGCATGATAGGGATAATCGCCCAAAAATTATCAAGAATTCAGTGCCGTGTGATTGCCACCGAGCATGGTTTCGCCAGTCGTCCTCAGAATAGCATTAAGCACCGTGCGCTACTCGCACTTATGCGTCAAATTTATGGGCACGCTGACGGTGTAGTGGCAGTTTCAGAAGGGGTCGCGAAGGACTTAGCCAGAAAGCTAAATCTACCGGATAAGTCGATTACCACTATCTATAATCCAGTTGTTTCTCAGGAAATGATCGATAGAGGCAGTGATGAGCTTCGGTGGGACTTTCATGAGCCGGTCATTATCTCTGTTGGGAGGCTTACAGAAGCTAAAGACTACCCCACGCTTCTCAAAGCGTTCGCCCATTTCCGTAAACAACGTAAGTCAACGTTGGTTATTCTGGGCGAGGGGGAGCTGCGCGAGGATTTGGAGGCATTGGCGAAGTCGCTGGGGGTTTGGCAGGATGTGCACATGCCTGGTTTTGTTGATAATCCATACTCGTGGATGAAAAAAGCAGACCTGTTCGCTATGTCGTCGAAATGGGAGGGCTTGCCAACAGTTCTCATTGAAGCCTTGGCCCTTGGTGTTCCTATCGTCAGCACTGACTGTCCGAGTGGTCCCCGCGAAATTTTGGAGCAAGGTAGGTGGGGGCGGCTGGTGCCTATTGGCGACGATGCCGCCATGGCCAAAGCGTGGGTCGATGTACTCAACTCCGCTCGTGTTCCATCTACTGAGCGTGCAAAGGACTTTTCAGTTGAGCTAGCAGCAACACGATACCTTGCCATTGCTCTGGGATGATACTAACGACAGCGTAAAATTTGCCGGAGCCTGCCATAAACTAACGCACTGGCAAGGCGGTTAGGTGTCCTCCCGTATGCATATTAAGTTTAGAGCGAAACTAATTGCCTTAGCGGGAGAGCGTGGGCTTATTTCTAGCTCTGGCATAAGCGGGGCGATTAGGGTTGCCAACGTGGCGCTTGGGGTGGTCACCACAATACTGTTAGCGCGGCTATTAGGTGTAGACGGACTAGGGCAGTACTCTTTTGCTTTTGCGTTTGTCTCCCTCTTGACCATACCTGCACAGTTCGGGCTGCCCGCATTGGTTGTCCGCGAGACTTCGCGCTTCATTGCAGACGGCGACTGGCCTCAAGTGAACGCGCTATGGCGATGGGCAAATGGGTTTACGCTGTCCAGTGCAATTATACTGTCAGTATTGGCCGGGGTGATTGCGTGGGCCTTTTTGGGCGGTAGCTACCTGTTTTGGATATTATTACTGAGCTTTGCCTGCGTTCCATTTCAGGCCCTAGGAAATCTCGCCGGAGCGTCGTTGCGTGGGCTCGGGCGAACTTTGCTTGGGCAATTGCCAGAGTCAGTGGTTCGCCCAGGGCTTTTTGCGGCATTCCTGCTTCTTGGTTTGTTATTGCCAGGCGGGACTGGTGCCGCTCAGGCTATGGCCTTTCAGTTATTGGCAAGTGTGCTGGCACTCGCAGCGGGCCTTGTGCTGGTCGTAAAGTTTGCACCTTTTGGACTGCTTCGCGGGTCGAAGGGTGCCGTCATCTTAAAAGTACAGAGGCGATCGATTATTCCGCTCGGTCTCGCGTCCGGGGCGTTGGTGATAACTCAAAGCGTCGGATTGGTCGTTCTAGGCGTGGTTTCCACTGAGGCCGAGGTTGCCTTGATGCGCCTGGCTGTTCTGGGTGGGAGTGTGGTGGCGTTGGGCCTTGCTGCCGTAAACATGGTCACCGGGCCGCGCATAGCGCAATTGTATCACAAACGGGATTACCATGCGCTTCAAAGCGTCTTGACCCGCAGTTCCAGACTGGTACTTGCAACAGCTCTTTTAGCTGCTGCCTTTCTGGTCTTTTTTGGCGGCGCGGCGTTTTCATTCGCTGTTGGGGAGCGCCTTGATAACATCGATGCGCTTCTCGCTATCGTAGTATTCGGTCAGCTAGTGAATGCCTTTACGGCATCTTCAGGCACCTTCCTCACCATGACCGGGCATGAGCGGCTAATGGCCAAATCGTCTTTAGCTCTGTTAGCGGCCACGGCTGTTGGATCGTTTGTGCTTTCTCCGGTGTTAGGAGCTCTTGGGGCCGCCTTGGCGCTCTCGGTCTCGCTCAGTTTTTACAATCTGTTCTTGTGGTGGGCCATTATTAAGCTGGAGGGGATTGATACCTCGGCTTTGGGTCTTAATTTTTTCCGGGGGGGTATCAAGTGAAGGAATTGATTTGCAGCTTTGGTGGTGCGCACTTCCGGGTAGTTTCCGACGATTGGTTCGTGGGCCGGCTAGAACGGGAGATGGCGGCGCCTAGCGGCGCGCATGCAGAATCTGCTTTTTTCGTTGCGCGCCCCGGCCACGCACCAGATGAGGTTCGAAGCAAGTTTGAGAAATTGGTGGCTGGTCGTCGGTTACATCAGTTTGAAAATGCAGGTGCGCGGTTCAAGTTGCTCGCCGAGGGCCGTGATTTTCTCGTGCTTATCGAGCCTCAGCTGACGCCAAGAATGAAAGTGGCAAGGCATCTTCCTGCCTCTTTGGTTCGCTTTGCCCACTTCAAATACATGGATTCAAGCGAAGCCGAATTCGCGAGCGCAATGTATCACGCAGTACTTTGGCTCGCTTTCACAAATCTCCTCAGAAATGGCGGTGGTCTCCTCCATGCCAGCGCAGTTGAACTGGAGGGAAGGCTTGTTGCCTTGTCGGGGAAAGGCGGTGCTGGAAAAACTACTCTAAGTGGATGGCTGATTTCTAAAATGGGCGGCCTCTATATGGCCGACGATCTCCTCCCTCTAGCCCAATGCCGGATCGGGGTCGCATCAGACCTGTATGTCCACATTTATCCTTACAATGTCATGATTGACCAAGTTTGGAGAAACCTCGGCAGAAGTAGATTTGGTTTTGAGCGTGTTCAATGGGCGCTTCGGCGGCTGCTTTTCGGACCAAAGGGAACGTGCCGCCGTTTGCCCAAGGAAACGGTCTACTTGGATAAGCATGTTGCTCGAGATCGCCAGCTCGACACAATCATTTGGCTCACCAGGAACAATGCGGTCCAGACGGAAAATCTGAAAGAAAGCTTCGTTTCTGACCATTTTGAAGTGCTTCAGTCGGAAATGCGACATGCTTTTGCAGTTTTTGAAGGCACGACAATAGGTGCGGAGCTTTTTCCGCTAGGCTTTTCGGCGGCGGTTCGAAACATGCTCATTGAAGTGGTGAAGTCAGCTGAGGTGCAGGTGGTCTATGTAGATCCCGCAGATGGGGTGGATGATAGCGGAATGAAGGTTGTCTCAGCTGCGTTTCATCGCCCATAGCGGGTTTATCGTCCAGGTTCACCATGAGTGACCTGAGGTCAACACCTCAAAATTGAGTGGCATTTTTCCCCCTCGTTTTGAGGGATTGACGATCTTGATTGCCGTCGACCCTTGCAGGCTTTAGCCCGTACCCTGTCAGTCATTTCCGTATGATCAGTCGCTGGTATGCTTCGAGCAATAAGCCTGCGCTTCACCTTCGAGCTGGATGCCTTCTTAAGCGGAAAGCGGCAGAGATGCGTGCGAGCTTCTCAGAGCTATCCGGGTCCGACGTTGCAGTTTTCATCGCAGTTCGGAGTAACGCGACGGCTAGGGTTAAAAAGAAAGCGCATATCGCCGCCACAGCCGCATAAAATTCTGATCCGAAAACAGAAAGACGAGAGGTTGTGACTGCCGGGGCAATTTGCAGGTCTGCAATCATGCCCCTGATTAGCCATGCCTGCTCATCAAGGGGGAATAGTGCAGACTGCACTTGCGCCTTGGCTGCGATGGTTGCGATGCTGTCGGTATCTTCAATCGGAAGAGAAATGCCCGCTGACATTGCGAGCAGCAAGTTTTCCAAACGTGCAAGTTCGTCGCTCAGCGTCTCAATGACAGGTTCCGACAGGGCGGAATAGCTCGAAAGCACTGCTGCCTCGGCGTCGTCCTCTGAACTTCTTTCTGCTCGCAGAACAACTCTATCGCCCATTGCCGTCGTAGAAACATCTTCCTGAGCCTGTGACAGAGCGAGCGAAAAGCCGCGCGACCATCTTGGGAGACTATCGGCGTTTTCTGCAGTAGAGTTTGATGGCAAGATCATTGTCGCCGTCGCGACGTAGGTGGCAGGTGGCTCTGGTGCCAGCAAGAATACGCCTATTGCGGCAAATGTTGGAACGAGCACCAATATCAGCCAACGCTCGGCAAGAAATACGGCTACGTCCAATATTGTGATTTCATCCGAATGCACCAGAGCCTCCCCTTTCCCTTGGGGAAGCTAAGCAAATTATTCTCCTAACCTCAATACAAACTCATGATGCCCCGCCATTGAGCGGGGTTTTTCTTTTCCAACATCAATAGGAGGCCTCTCATGGCAAAACCCAACGCGGAATCGACGTTCCGCGCGAAAGCGCCTGGGATCATGCGCCAGCTCATGGCTGACTTCCCGATCGGCGTGGAAGACGCTGCGGCGATCCTCGGCAACCTCGGGCACGAATGCGCAGGATTCACCATCCTGCAGGAGATCAAGCCTGTGGTTGCTGGCTCCAACGGTGGCTATGGCTGGCCGCAATGGACTGGTCCGCGCCGCCGGGCCTATGAAGCCTATTGCAAGCGCACCGGCAAAGACCCGGCCAGTGATGAGGCGAACTACGCCTATCTCTTCATCGAGCTCAAGGGCATCGAGGGTTCGGAAAAGAACGCCATCCCGCGCACCGTCGTGGCCAAGGGGCTTGAGGCCAAGGTTAAGGCGTTCGAACTGGCGTTCCTGCGGGCAGGGGTGAAGCATTATCCCAGCCGCATTCAGTGGGCCAAGGTGGCAATGGACGCGTGGGCGAAGGCTGGCGGCAAGGGGGATTCTCCTGTTCCGGCAGCACCGCCTGATCCTGTCCCCGACAAAACGCCGAAATGGCCCATCGTTCTCGTCCTCGCCCTGGCTCTCGCCGGGGTTTTTCTTTTCCTGCCTGTGTTCAAATAGGAGCGCCCCATGCGCATTCTCGATAACGTCGCCGTCCAGTGGCTCATTCGCCGCATTCCTGAACTCACCGGCCTGATCGTGGCTGTTGCTTCGTTCATTGCCGCAATCCCGCCCGAGCAGCAGGCAGTGCTTATTGCCATTCTGACCGGGCAGGGCGGCGGCTTGACCATTGGCGCACTGATTGGTCTCGCCATGTGGCTCTATGCCCAGATCGTCAGCTATCGCCAGACCATCCGTGCCAAGGAAGTCGAGAAGATCGGCGGCAAACCTATTGAGGTCAGCAGCGGTCGCAAGTCGCTGCTTGATGTCCTGACGGGCAACTGACCATCCGCGCGCATCGGCTCCGGCTGGTGCGCGCTTCTTTCTATCGAGGGGCTAGGCAGTGGCAATCGACAAAGGCACCGAAATGAACGTTCCTAAGGGCTGGAATATCAATACCACAATTGCGGTTTGCGGCTTTGCCCTGACCCTGCTTGTGTCAATCATTGGCTGGTCGACAAGCGCGGCGACGTTTCGAGCGAGCGTTGAAGAGATGGGCCGAAAATATGATGGCTGGATTGCTCAGCACGAGGTGTTGCACAAGGACAGGCTGGCGACAGTCTCAGCGACCGAGGCGCGCTTTGACGCCAGGATCGGCGCGCTCGAAACGGCCGTCCGCAAGCAGGACAATATCGAATACCGGGTGACCGTGGTGGAGCAGGGGAGCGCAAACCTTGCTCGGGCCGTCGAGGAATTGAAGTCGGCGCTTAATAGCGTTGTGACCGATATTCGAGTGGTGAGGGAAATTGTGACCAGGCTAGATGTGGCGCCAGCAACGCGGTAGCTTGTTCTTGTTTGGTTCTCATTGTAGGAATCCGAACCTTGCGACGTAGCGAGGTTTGGAATGTCCGTGCCAGCCCGGTTTAAATGGCTAAAGGAAGAAGACCGGTTTGCTGCCTATCCAGTGGGTTCTATCCTGTCTGACCGGTTGGTTTGGATAGCGCCGTATCATCCGGTCTATCAGTCTTGGAAATGGGTCGCGAGCTGGGAAGGCTGGTTCACCGATAGCGGGATCGCTGCTGGTAAACAGGAAGCAGCCGACCGCGCGACTGAGGCTTGGTGGAAAATGGTGCAAACCGAAGTCCCTCGCGACGTCGATTTCGACGCTACCCGCATAGTCGCGCAAGTCTTGGTTCGTCCCATTCCCAACAGCCTGTTTTCGGAAGATGGCGCTTTTCTGCAGACCGTACTCTGGCATCTGAAGAACGTTTTCAGCGAAGATATTGCTAACGGCGTTTGTGCTGTCCGGGTTGTGGACTTGGTCGAGCAATTGCAAGCCGAGATAGAAACGCGAGTAACGGCAGGTGAGTTAGCGAGGAAGGTCGATTATGTTCCACAGAAGATGCGCAGGCGCCGACGCTAAAGCGAGTTGATCAGCGGCTTTTTGGTGTCGGTGCCATCATAGCGGCTATTGTTCACGGCGCGGTCAACGCGGAAGAATTCTAGCTGGCTGTCGATCTGCGCATCGAGCAGCAACGCCTTGGCGTCCGATCCTTGAATACCTGTGTCTAGCCAAGTTGAATAAGCCTCTGGTGGCAGGATCACCGGCATACGGCCATGAATGTGCGCGATGTGCTCAACAGCAGGCGCTGTGATAATCGTGCAGCTCGTCACGCCCAGATTGTCGTTATGAGCCCAGATGCCAGCGAAGCTGAACGGCTTTGCTTCTGGCAATTGCAGCAGCCAAGGGTCTTTCTTTCCATCCTTGGCGTTGGCGATCCACTCGAAATAGCCATCGGCAGGAATCAGACTGCGGCGGGACTTGAACCCATCCCGAAAGGCGGGTGAGGTGTCGATAGTCTCGATACGAGCGTTGAACATCGCGGCCTTCGGCAATTCCTTTGCCCAATGCGGCACAAGCCACCAGCGGCCCCGGTTGAGCTCGATATTCCCAGCCTTGTCCAGATGGGCGAAATCAACGTCCTGCGTCGGTGCGATGTTAAAGCGCGGCTGTGAATTGGTCTTGGCCGGAGGCGTGTCGTGAATCGAATAGAGCGCGTGAAGCTCTGCCCATGTCATTTCATTGGTGTAGCGTCCGCACATCACAAGCCCTCCCGATCAGCCAGAATGCCCCATTCTGCGCGCCAGATGCCTGCCTCGTTCAGCATAATCACAACGCCAGTATAACCCATCTTCTCGGCAAGCTGGTCGGCGCGGAGGAGTGCATCGAGAACGGAGTAGGGCCCCATTTCGCTCCCGATTTCAAACACGCCGGTAGCTGTGACCTGCGCGCCCCAATAGATGCTGGCGCAAGGCTCGACGTAAGACAGCCCGGTAGCGAGCATGTCGGTGCTGGTGCCAGCAATGCCAACCATTATGCAGTCTTGGGAAATCTCGTCCTGATCCGTGGTCCAGCGATAGATGCGCTGCCTCTGAATGTCGGCAACCTGCTTGTCGAATCTCTCAAGAAAGCGCTGTGCTTCCTGATCTGGGCTTTCAGTGTTCGGAACGCGGACCATGCCGGGCATAATGGCACGCGATTCCCTGTCCCGCTATAGATTGAAGAAAGACCATGCCTACAGAATACCGCGTTTCCGGCCCTGACATTGGCGAAGGCGCTCAGAAGCGCACGCCGAAAGCCGCTGTCCATACTTGTGAGGTTTGCGGGTTCGAGGGTGCTGCCTTCGGCGTCCTACGTGGCGACACGACCCTAAGCTATTGCGGGTACGAACTCGGACAGCCGAAGTGTGTGGATAAAGGGAAAGTCGAAAAGCCAGAGCCTGTAGCGCCATCGGCTCCATGGTAGCGCCGCGCCCTGACTAGCCTTCTTCTCCTATAGGTGAGGGGTTAGATTCTGAAGAACTCGTGGTTCGGCACCACCACACAAGGAATGGTCTGCCACTCGATTTCTCCAGTTTCCATGACGCGCCACGCCTGTTGCAGTTTTGGAGGCTCTGTCGTCGTTCCCTGCGGGACGATATAGCGGAACTCGTTCATCTTCTGCATCGTCTTGGACTGACCGATAACAATATTGTCCTGAACATCCATTCGTCTCTTCTCCAATGCGTTGGGGATTAGGCGGGTATCTCGTCGGTGTCGGGCGTCTCAGCAATGGCGCGGAGCAGTACCGCCTTTACCTTCGGGTCCTTCTCATCAAGGCGATTGATCATCAAAACGAACATGTCGCTGATGAGCGTGCGCTGGCGCTCTATCGTAACAGCAGCCTCAGATGCGATTTCCCCATCAAGGCACGGATAATCGGCTGACCAGCCATCCATTATGCCATCTCGAATTCGCGTCACCAGATCGGCCAATTTCATCTCCATTACAGAAGCGACCGAAGCCGCGTTAAATCCAACGTTTGGTGGAAAATCCGTGGAAACCGAAGAAAAGCGCTGTTAAATCAATGGTGGTCTTTGCCCTTGGTAAGGGAGAGGCCGACAGTTCAATCCTGTCCGGCAGCACCAGTTTTCACGCAGATTTGATTTTTGTGCAGCCTTGGTCCGCTCGCTGTCGCGTCGTTTTGGCGGTCGCAAATATTGGGCGTGTAATAGTTATATTGCAGATCAAATTTACGTTGACATCGCTTGAGCGCTGACAGGCGCCGTGCGTGTTACATCATCATGCGCTTTGCATGGCGCGATGGTTCTATGCTTCTGTTTTTGTTGAAAAAAATCCAGGGCAGTGAAATGGCAAGTTCTTCGTGATCTTAACGCCATTTTGCTTTGCGCCTTAAGGATTCTGACTTCCTGAAATTCAAATTCGTACAGTAAATTACGTATTATAAGAAGTTGTCCTGATTGGTCAGCTTTGTTGACGTTTATATTTTTCATGTTCCTTTTGGGCTTATTGCTTCGGGTGAAGAAGTTATCGTGCAACGCCGTTAACCTAATAGAATCCGTAGAGTCTAATCAGTTCTTTTTTAATTTTTGAGGCGCAGCCTTTGTTTTTGAGGGCTATTGAGAAGGCAATGAAATGCGTCTCCGTAGTGAAGAAGGTTCGTCTGCTGTCGAATTTGCTATCCTTGCGCCGGTATTCCTGATGCTTGTCTTTGGGATGATCTCTTACGCCATCTATTTTGGTGCGGCTCATTATATCCAGCAAATCACGGCTGATGCCACGCGTGCGGCGGTGGCGGGGCTTGACAACGCAGAGCGCGAGCAGATCGTCGAAAAATATGTGCTGGAAGCGGCGCGCGGTTACTTCCTCGATCCAAATGTGTTGAGTGTAAAAACACATGAAGACCAGCATGATCCAGACAAGTTGGTGGTTCAGGTCCGCTATGATGCATCGGCCCTTCCGATCTGGAATCTGGCGCCCCCTATTCCGATGCCATCCAGAATCATCGTGGCGGCGTCTGCCATCCGCAAGGGGGGCAGGTGAGACATGTTTCGGCGCTTTGCGGGCGACACAAGCGGCAATATAGCGATCCTGTTTTCGTTGCTGTTCGGCACAATGTCGGTGGCTGCCGCGCTGGCAATCGATATGGCTGCACTCAATCTGGAGAAACGCCGGATACAGGGGGCCGTCGATCTGGCCGCCATCGCCGCAGCGGGAAATCCGGCAAATGCGTTTGCCATTGCTGCGCAAGTCATTCGTGATCAGGGGCTCGTGCCTGCCGATATGTCGGTGGAGGAACTGAGCCTGCCGAACAGCATAGCGCATGTGTCGGCTGAACTGGGCAACTATAGACCAGACAGAAGTATCCCTCCTGAAGAGCGGTTTACGGCCAATTCAGGACTGCGCAACGCGGTGCGCGTAACCTATCGGAAGCAAGGCGAGCTCTTTTTCGCCGCCCCGTGGAGCGAGCCGCCGGCTATCGCAGCGCAGGCCGTGGCCTCGGCAGAGGGGCGCGTTGCCTTTTCGCTTGGCACGGGCGCAGCGGCGCTGGGGGAAGGGCTGCCTAATGCGCTTCTGAACAGGCTGCTTGGTACAAGTGTTCAGTTGCGCGCAGTGGACTATAACGCGCTTGCTTCGGTCAGGCTCGATGCGCTTCGGTTTCTTGATGCTCTGGCGGTGCGGCTGGACCTCACCGCGGGCACTTATTCGGATGTGCTCAACGCGCAGGCGACACAGTCGCAGATTGGCGGCGCGCTCGCCGACGTCGTCGATGCGGCTGACAGGCTCGCTATTCAAGGTGTTTTGCAGCAGCTCGGCAATAAGCCTGTTCGGGTGGGTAACCTGATAGGCGTGGGCGGACTGGCCGACAATCGGCTCGGTTCAGCGCGGGGGCAGGTTGAGGCCGCCGTGAGCGCGCTCGACGTGGTCCGGGCGAGCGCAATCCTGGCGGATGGCACGAAATATATCTCGCTGCCTGTCAGCGTTTCCTTCCCGGGGATTGCCACGTTCACAGCGGAGGCTGCGATCGGCGAGCCCATGCAGGGCTCGGGGTGGTTCGCGCTTGGCGAAGTGGGGGCAAGTGTCAGGTCTGCCCAGGTGCGTGTTCTGGTCAAGGCGACAATACCGGGCATTCTCGCGCTTTTGCCGATCAGTCTGGATTTGCCCATCTATATCGAGGTTGCGCAGTCCGAAGCCAGGTTGGTGGCTCTCACATGTCCCAGTGCCGCATCGCCTTATGGCACCGCCACATTGCAGGTGATGCCGGGCCTGGCGAGAGTGCGGGTCGGCAATGTTTTGCCTAATACGCTGGCCGATTTTTCTGCGGCGCCCGCGACAACACCGGCCAAAATCCTGAATGTGCTCAATCTCATCGTGGCCTATGCCATTGCTGACGTTCAGGTGTCGCAAACAAGTGCGGTCACCGTGCCATTCAGTTCAAACGACATTCGGCAGCGGGTGATCAAGACGGCGTCGACGCGGACGATTGTCGGTTCGCTCAGCGCCAGCCTGTTTGGCCAAACCAGAATTTGGCTGGACCTTTTAAGAATACCATTGCTGTCGGAATCGGCCGCGCTGGCAACGATCGGCGGCCTGCTGACGCCGGTGGCTCCGGTTCTTGACGGTGTGATCAACGGCCTGATGAAGGTGCTCGGCATCTCTGTCGGGCTGGCCGATGTGACGGTCCATGGCGTGACCTGCTCTGCCCCTACGCTTAAAAGCTGACAGGAGGATTTTATGCGGTTTGAAACAGCGACCCGAAGCTCCCTCATTGCAAATGAACCAGCGCTATTGCTGGCGATGATCGACGGCAACCTGGTTGGCGGCGTTGTCCGGAAAAAACCTGACGGTCGATTTGAGGAGCGCGCCATCTATGCCGAAGGATCGGTCATTCTTGCACTCAAGGAATTGCCTCAGCTGGCAAGGGCGGAATGCGTTGTTAAAGTAATTATAGATGAGAACGCATATTGGCCCGATATTTTCCCACCATTAATTCGATAATATATTAATACGTATTTCAACATATATATTCGAATCAATATTATGAAAATTAATCATTGATATCAACGTTAGATAAATTTTCTGGTTGTAGATTTGGATGGCAAATTGGTTGATCTTTCTGTGCGAGATATTTCCCTCTCGTTTCATCCGGTTTCGAAGGCGGATGTGTTGAGGTCGTGTTTCTCGGAAATGTCCTCCCATTATTGCGCAGTAATTTTCTTCAACCCAACGTTCGGAGGAAGCCGATGTTGAAGATGAAAAAGACATTTCTTGGAGTTTTGCTTGCGTCCAGCGTCCTGGTGACCCCGGTTTTTGCCTCGGGCCTGCTTGGCATTATCGGCGACAAGGATAGCGGGGCGCTCGTCACCATTGGCTCCGGCAAATCAGGCGATTCCGGACTGGTCAATCTTGGCCTCGGTGGTGGCGGCGGCAATATTGTCGATGCTGGCGTCGGACGTG
>PJTZ01000132.1_pt1 | contig 53245 bp, 49 predicted proteins | sample 1512131 | NCBI WGS metagenome assembly PJTZ01 (sample SAMN08177679, study PRJNA422409) | Soil metagenome, whole genome shotgun sequencing project. | reverse complement strand
GATAAGCTAAGATAACTATGCCTATTAGATAAATCGAAATCATATATTAATTTAAGCTTCCTAAAGATAACTATACAATTTTAGCTTTTAAGCTTAAATCCAAACTTTTTACAGAATGTGTTAATGCCCCCACCGAAATATAATCAACTCCAGCTAACGCATAATCGCGGATTGTTTCGAATGTAATTCCGCCAGAGGCCTCTGTTACCAAACGACCATCCACCAGCTGTACTGCCTTCTCCACATCCTTCGGGGTAAAATTGTCAAACATTACACGGTCTACATATTCATTGGATAATACTTCTTCCAGTTCTTGAAAACTCCGTACTTCTATTTCGATAGGGATAGATAAACCTTTCGTAGTTCGATAAGCCTGGGCGCGCGCTATAGCATTGGAAATTCCCCCAGCATAGTCTACATGGTTATCTTTGATGAGAATCATATCGTAAAGTCCAAATCGATGGTTAGCCCCTCCTCCAATACGCACAGCTTCTTTTTCCAAAAAACGCAACAGTGGCGTCGTTTTTCGCGTATCCAACACCTTCGCGTCAGTTCCAACTAATTGTTTGGCATATAGACTAGTCCGTGTGGCAATCCCTGACATACGTTGCATCACATTCAATACCAGTCGTTCAGCCTTTAAGATACTGTGTACACTACCCTGCACAAAAAACGCTATATCTCCAGGCTTGACCTCCATACCATCTTCCAATGCTATATCAATCTGCAAATCTGGATCTATGATATGAAAGATATCTTTTGCTACGCTGACTCCGGCTAGAATACCCGTATCTTTTACAAGCAGTTTTGCTTCCCCCTTTACGTTTTCTTGGATAGTGGACAAGGAAGTATGGTCGCCATTTCCTACATCTTCTCGCAGTGCTAACGCCACAAACTGCTCCAGTTTACTCAACTCAACTGCCATTTATTCGAATTAAATTAATAAGCGAAGATGACAAAAATATATTTTAATATAAAATCCTATATCAACTTTTAACAGCTTATCTTTACTCAATCCGTAGTTCAGCAACCTTAAAATCCTTATTGTTAGATTGTATAAATTTTATGAATACCCGATAGTTTTTTGAATTGGCTTTCAAAGAAAACACAACGAACGAGGTAGTTGAATTGTTAGCACGCTGCACTTCTTTCAGTCCATCCACTTTATTTGTTCGGAAAAAATCATTTAATAACAGCTCTGCTTGAAATTTCGTAAAAGCCCCTTCGTCCCGTTGTACGGAAAGATTGACACTGTTATCAAAAATATCTGACAACTTCTTTGCATTGCCCTCCTTTAAGGCTACTGATGCGTTTTTCACTACATCATCGAAGGAGGTATTCATCGCAAATGCCGACATACCTGCTATACACCAGAACATTATAACAGCATACTTAAACATCTTTTTATACCTCATAAATTCTTATTTCTATTTCTGTCCGAGAACCTACTAAAACTATGCCAATACGCGTGCTTAAAGTGATGACTTATTGCCATTGTTCTATAAAATAAATATATTTGTATGTGAGCAATTCAGAAAACAAAAGAGTAGCGCTACTAATCTTAGATGGTTTAGGCTACGGTAAAGACGATAATTCAAACGCTGTACGCGCAGCGAAAACCCCATTTCTAGATCATTTATTAGCCACTTACCCAAATTCTCGGTTAGAAGCTTCTGGAGAGGCTGTCGGGCTTCCAGAAGGACAAATGGGCAACTCAGAAGTAGGCCATATGAATCTTGGCGGCGGCCGTATTGTGTACCAAGAACTTGGACGGATAAACAAAGCAGCAAATGAAGGAGAATTCAACTCGAACCCTGTAATTAAAGAGGCTTTTGAATATGCCAAAGCAAAAGGGAAAAAGGTACATTTCATCGGGTTATTATCTGACGGCGGTGTACATGCCCATATTGACCATTTGAAAGCGCTCTGTGATGCTGCGCAGAAAACGGGTCTTCAACCGGATCAAGTATTCATCCACGCTTTTATGGACGGACGTGATACCGATCCGAATGGCGGAATTGGCTACATAGAAGATTTACAAAACCACTTAACTCATTCCACCGGAACTATTGCGAGCGCTATAGGGCGTTATTATGCGATGGATAGAGATAACCGATGGGAACGCGTCAAGGAAACCTATGATCTTTTGACAAAAGGAACTGGCAAGCCAACAACAGATGTAAAGCAAGCGATAAAAGAGTCGTATAACGATGGAATAACAGATGAATTCATTAAGCCCATTGTGGTAACCGATGCAGACGGGAAACCATTGGCTACTGTTCAAGAAGGTGATGTTGTATTCTGTTATAATTTCCGAACCGACCGTGGCCGAGAGATCACGATTGCTTTGACACAACAAGATTTTCCAAAATATGACATGCATTCGTTATCGTTATACTATGTGACGATGACTTCCTACGACGAGACATTTAAAAATGTCCACGTCGTGTTCCAGAAAGAAAACTTAACAAATACATTGGGGGAAGTATTAAGCCGCCAAAACAAAACACAAGTTCGTATCGCTGAAACAGAAAAGTATCCGCACGTTACTTTTTTCTTTTCCGGAGGACGCGAAGAAGAATTCCCCGGTGAACGCCGTTTGCTTATTCCTTCTCCAAAGGTGGCTACCTATGATCTACAACCCGAAATGAGTGCGGAAGGCATTACAACGGCGATCTGTAATGATATAACAGAAAATAAACCGGATTTTATTTGTTTAAACTTTGCTAACCCGGATATGGTAGGGCATACGGGAGTCTTCAATGCAGTCGTAAAGGCCGTTGAAACTGTAGACGCCTGCACGAAGAAAGTAGTGGAAACAGGTTTGGAAAATGGTTACTCCTTTATTATCTTGGCGGATCATGGAAACTCCGAGTTTATGATTAACGAAGACGGTTCCGTAAATACGGCCCATACAACCAACCTCGTGCCTTGTATTTTGATAGATAAAGATTATCAACAAGTTAAAGACGGAAAGTTGGGCGATATAGCCCCTACCGTATTAAAATTATTAGGTGCTGATATTCCAGCAGATATGAGTGGCGATGTATTGGTATAAAAAGAAAAACACATGGTGCAAAGCAGTAATGGCGTTAGCTGTTACTGCTTTGTTCTTATCGTGCACTTCCAGTCCAAAAGACAGAAAAGTAACACAGGAAACGTATTTTGATATTCCAACGTACTTTAAAGCGGAAATTGCGCGTTTAGCGCAGGAAAAACCTGTTGTAGACAAAACCGTGGTTAAGGATAGTCTATCGGAAGCCAAAGAAATACAAATTGCAGACTGGGAAAATGAACTTTCTAGTTTCGCTTCCATTGATTTAAACAAACCTGCTTATGCAGGCATTCTAAAAAAGGACAGCATAGCTAATAAAGTAAAAATAACCTCCTCTGATCCTAAAATTGATATCGCTGCTGTTGAAATCGAGTACGAGGACAATGGAGAACCAGTTGCGTTTCGTATACAGCGGAATATTCAAAACTCACTATACGAAACGCATGAAACACTCTATTATGCTAAAAATAAAGAATATAGTCTAGAAAAACATCAATCTGTCTTGATCCTTGGCGATAAGTACTATCACATCGAAGGGGTATTTAAGAATCAAACCGCACCAGAGAAATCACGCGGTCACTAAATCGTGTCAAGCGCCCCTCGCTTTGCAAGAAGTCCAGGCTAATGATAAACGCATATCCGACAATATCAGCTCCAAGTTTTTCCAATAGCTTGGAAGTGGCCACGACCGTTCCACCTGTAGCCAGCAAATCATCGTGAACCAATATCTTGCTACCCGGAGCAAAAGCATCCTCATGCACCTCAATAGTCGCCTGCCCGTATTCTAACTTGTAAGATTCTGATATGGTCTTAAAAGGTAGTTTTCCTTGTTTTCGTACAGGAATAAAAGGAACATTCAGTCTATTGGCCAAGAGCATACCAAATAAAAAACCACGGCTTTCCACTCCAGCGATGGCATCAATTTCTACCCCTTGCAAATGCTCGATCAATTTGTCGACAATCTCACCACAAAGTTGCTGATCTTTTAAAATAGGTGTAATATCTTTGAATACAATTCCCGGTTGTGGAAAATCAGGAATATCCCGAATCACGGATTTGAGACGTTCTTCTAGCATGCTTTTCAATTAAAATCCAAATAAGGTGCAATTTTACGTAAAAAATCATCATTTAGTGCATGCATCTTTTTTAAATCAGCCAACGATGCAAAAGCACCATGCTGCTCCCGATAACGTACGATATGCGTAGCCTCCTTACGAGAGATATATGGGTGCTGTGCCAGCTTTTCCATCGGCAACTGGTTTACCTTCCACTTTTTAATTAAGCTATCCCCCAACACCAAAGACGATTCCATCTTTACAAATTGCTCTTCAGAAATACCATATACTTCTTTTATCTGGTCAATACGATGAAAACCACCCAAGGCGTCGCGAAATTTCACAATACGCGAAGCGAGTACCGGCCCAATACCGCTAATGTTCTGCAAGACCGCTGTGTCTGCTACGGATAAGTCAATTACTAGTTTTTTTATGGACAGCTTTGTTTTTTCCTTAGATGAAGAAGCGACCTTCCGTTGTGGTATAGGAACTGTCTCTGGCAATGTAATATACGGCGCAATCCGCTTAAAGTCTTCGTCGGAAACAACATACATTTTAGCGACATCCGCTTTTGTACGGAAGCGCCCGCCTTTAGATTCATAATTTTTAATAACCTGCACCTGCCTTTCAGTAAAACCTAACATTTTCCATTTCTCAACAGGCAAGTTATTAGGATCAAAAGGAAAAAGCTCCGTATAAGACGCATGTGTTTCTGGTGAATCTGACGTCGACGCAATTTTTTTTTGTTCTTCCTCGACTATAGAGGAAATCAATACCATATCGTCTGCCGTATGCCGTACATAGAAACTATATATAAAAGGCGTAATCCCTATCAGCCCAATGAGAATCGAAAGCACAAGAAATCCCCGACGTTCGTTCTCACTCATTCCAAAAAGAAGGGCTAATTTCTTCATTACACTGTTAATTCAAGGCACTTGCATCGACTTCCTTCACACGTGTACCGTCCTGCAAAATCTTAGAAATGGCATTAAAAGGTCTCGACACCACTTTGTCCTTTGCTTTTAATCCAGTTTTAACAATAATGTTATTATCGTCTTGGATACCAGTAGTTACCTCCTTCATATTTACCACATCCCCGTTAAGTACAAACACATATTCTTTTACGTCAGCGTTGTCTACTGAATCCGCTTTATTTATATTCTCCCGCACAGTCACTGCTTGAATAGGAACAACAAGGCCTTTTTCCGACTTAGTATGGATCTGCACCGTTGCCGATAAACCAGGTTTAAATGGAGAAGAGTTTTTATTATCGTCATCTATCAAATCTTCATATGAAGATGCCTCGATACGTACCTTCACGTTAAAATTTGTTACCTGCTCAGCTGTAGTCGCTACGGTTTCCGTTCCTGCGGAAGTAGAGGAACTTGAAATTTCAGTCACCACTCCCTTAAATTTACGCCCCTGGAAAGCATCCACCTCTATTGTCGCCTCATTGCCCACTCTTACGCGGTTAATATCATTTTCATTTACTTCCACATTTACTTCCATGGTGGACATATGAGCTATACGCATAATTTCCGTTCCCGCCATCTGCGCTGTTCCGACAACACGCTCACCGAGTTCTATCGACAATAAAGAAACAACACCATCCGAAGGCGCATATATCGTTGTACGCGCCAAACTGTTGCCTGCTTCCTGCAACTGTGCTTGCGATTGGTTCACCCCGAACCGGGAAGCTTCGACTTGCTGACGTTGAGACTCCACTGTAGCACGAGCAACTTCATAATCTGCCCTTGCTTTGTCCATCTCCGATGCCGATATCACTTTTTTATTAAACAGCTCTAAGCTTCGGTTATAGATAGCCTCCGCATTGATAAGGCTCGCTTCCTGTTGTTTCAACATTTGTTGTGCTGCCGCAAGGTTTGCCTTTTGTTGGCTCACCATCGCCACCACTTGGTCGTAGCTGGATTGTAACAGATCCGGCTTTACACGGCACAATACATCTCCCTTTTTGACAATTTGCCCTTCACGGACATTCAATTCTATAATTTCGCCCGAAACTTCCGAGCTCAATTTCACTTCAAATTCCGGTTGTACCTTCCCGCTCGCAGAAACAAGTTCTGAGATGGTTCTCTCCGCCACTTCATCCACGGCGACCTGTTGTACACCGCCATCACCAAACCAACCGAACTTACTGCCTATTACAACGAATACCAAGATTATTACTGCAGAAATAACCAATATTTTAGGTAGGTTGCTCTTCTTCTTTGCCATGAATGATATTTTAAAAAGTTATAGGGTTTCCGATATAATAATCAATGACTTTTCCGCGGAATACCATTTCGTATTTCCGGCGAATCATTTCAAATTCTGCGCTATTCATATTTGTCTGTGCAGTAAACATTTCCATTGAATTGGCCATGCCCACATCATAACGTTCCTTAATGGTTTCATAAGCGACTTTAGACGTATTAAAAGCTACCTGTGAGGCAAAATACTGCTTATTGGCAGATTTTAAATCTAAAATAGCCTGTGCAATAGTTTTTTCCAGATTTCTGCGTGCCAGTGCCTCTTCATTTTCTGCCTGTAAATAGCCTATCTTTGCTTTATTTACAGCTACCTTTGTCCGATTATTATTAAAAATGGGCACTTGAAGGCTGAGACCGCCACGAAACGATTTGTTTAAATCAACCTGATTGAAGAACGGGATTTTTTCTGACACGATCAAGTCCCCCACCAGAAACTGATCATACGCACGCGAAGAATAATTCGAGCCGTATCCAGCAGACAAATTCAGCGTAGGGTAATAAGCCCCTTTAGCAATATCTATATTTTTCTTCGCCAGCTCCTTGTTATAGCCAGCCTGTTCAATAACAGGTTGAGTCAGCATCGCTTTTTTAAATACATTATCGAAGGAAGTAATCGCATATTCCGCCATGATATCGGCTATACTAGGTCTTTCCAAGCTAAATGTAGTATCCGGTGATAATTCCATGAGTTGTTTTAAGTTGAGCAACGAAAGTTCATAAGCATTTTCAGAAGACATAATATTCAGTTCATCCGTTGCCACCTGATTTTCGGCCTGTGATAAATCAGCCAATGTCTTATTACCAACCTGAAATTGTATACTGTCCTGTCGTAGTTGTTCCCTGGAAAGCTTAACCTGTTGCTGTGCCGCTTCGTACAACTCCCCATTTGTAATCGCCTCCAAATAGTTGGTTACCACAGATAAAATTAAGTCGTTTTTAACTTTTTCAACTTCCGTCGCGTCGACAGCAAGTTTTATTTTATTCGCTTTGATTTGGTTGATTTTTTGGAAGCCTTGAAATAGGGCGACACTCGAAGATAACTGCGCTCCTGCTGTGGTTGTCCAGAAGTTTCCGCGGATCAGTTGTCCCGAGGTCTGATCAAAGGTCAAACCATAATTATAGGAATTATCAGCACCAATACTCAAGTTTGGATACAATTCTGATTTTGATTGATAAAGATCCTGTTCGCTTAATTGATACCCAAATTCCGCTTGTTTAATTTGTAGATTACGCTCAAGCGTTGCCTCTATGGCTTCCTGTAATGTTACTTGTCCATATCCCAAGGGGGACCCGATAACCAACAAAATGAAAAATAATACAATATAATAGGATATTTTTTGTCTCATTTGATTAATTAAGCATAAATGATTTTTAAATTTGGGACAAATATCTGATATTATCAACATGTATTTTGTTACTGCTCCTTTTTTTTTAAGATGGTACTATCCAAAAGTAACGTTCAATAAATCGAGAAAAGAACGGAAAGTATACCTTACTTTTGATGATGGGCCGATCCCGAAAGTTACACCTTTCATACTTGATACGCTTGCTGAGCACAAAATCAAGGCAACTTTTTTTTGCGTCGGCGATAATATAAAAAAGAATCCAGCGATTTTTGAACGTATCCTCGCCGAAGGACATCAGGTAGGAAACCATACATATAACCATCTTCGCGGGTGGGATACAGAAGATGATATTTATCTGGATAACATAGCAAAATGCCAGCAACTAACAGGAACAGCCTTATTTCGCCCGCCTTATGCCCGAGCAAAAAAGTCACAGATGAAGATATTGCACAAGACGTACGAGGTGGTCTTTTGGGATGTCCTTTCGGGTGATTTCGATGAATACATAAGTCCCGAAAAATGCTATCAAAATGTGATTCGTCATGTAAAAAATGGTTCTGTTATTGTCTTCCATGACAATATCAAGGCCATGCCACGCGTATCGTATGCGCTACCTAAAGTAATTACCTATTTGAAACAAAAGGGGTATGATTTTGGGGCGTTGTAATTTATGGTAACGAGCTGTCGTCAAGATCATCCCAATTAAAATCCATGTCCACAATCTGCAATCGAAATTCTTGTGCTGAAGCTACAGAAAAATAACCAAGCGCATTATTGGATATATTTGATGTTGGGTTTCCCGGAGCAGCAGAACCAGGATTTGTACTTTGGTACTCATTCCAATAGTCAAATACTTTTTCATCGATGCAATAGCGTCGCACAGAAATGTAATCCCCCGGTTCCAAATCCGTATTTAAATCGGAAACTTGGTGCGTTACATACAAACCGTCATTGAATTTATCCTGAAACACGCTAGAAAAGCGAAAATTTGCATCATTGATGGAAATATCATACTTATAATAATTAGGTGTATTTTGAGGGTCGTTAAACTTAAAAGTTGCAAAGTAGTAGCTATCTCCTAGAATATTCTCCCGGGCAATACCCGTAGAGTCTACCTCGACATATGTTGGCATATGACAAGAGGAATGAAAAGATTCTCCATCCACTTCCACATACAAAGAATAGCTTTGCCCCGATGCCGGCGTAAAATCCCTAGCTACATAATCCCCATCTTTTTCATGCTGAAAATTATGATATCCTCCCCTACTATCGAGCACAAGTACAACCGCATCCGTTACACCAACCGAATTGATCGGCTCATCAAAAGCAACAGTCTTCGATACTCTTATACGTTGGATAGATTGCAAATCAGAGAGGTTTGCCTCAATTACCACCCTAGGATCTGCATCATTTAAGTTCACATCTATTATTTCTTCGCACGCGGAAAAAAATAACAATGTGCATAATATATAGATGTAGCTCTTTACATTCATATTATCAGAATTTAAAATTCCATGTAACGGACGGAATAATACCAAAGAGCGCTATTTTATATGCCTCCGTTATATTTGTATTGTTCTTGTTCTCACGGAAGTCAATAATGTACGCATTCTTTCTATTGTAAGCATTGTAGACACCAAATGTCCAACTCGAACGAAAACGCTTATCGGAGAGGACAGGCTCATAAGTAGCTGACAAATCCAACCGATGATAATTGGGCATACGATAGCCATTCCTCTCGGTATAATAGAACATTGTTTTTCCATCAACCTCATATTTACCACTCGGAAACGTCACGGCATTTCCCGTATGATATACGAACGTCGCTCCCAACGTCCATTTTTTCGAAAGTTCATACATACTGACCACGGAAACGTCATGTGTTCTATCTTGACGTGCTCTAAACCATTGTCCATTGTCAATCTCGTCAAACTTACGTTCACTTCTTGCCAAGGTATAACTGATCCATCCATGCAACTTGCCTGTACTTTTCCGAAGATATGCTTCGATACCATAAGATCTCCCGATCCCGTACAACAGATCACCTTCCAGATATTGATTAGCCTGCAAATCGGCTCCATTTCGGAAGTCTATCTGGTTATCCATGTATTTATAATAGGTCTCTAACGAAAATTCATATCGGTTGTCTTTAAAATTCCGGAAGTACCCTACAGCAACCTGATCAGCGATTTGCGGTTTAATATTCAAACTGCTCACCACATATTGATCCGTAGGCAAACTTGCCGTTGTGTTGGTCAATTGATGTAGATTTTGTGCAATACGGTTGTAAGATGCTTTGATACTATGTCGCTCACTTAACAGGAAACTAGCCGAAAAACGTGGTTCGATATTCAAATAATGCCTGGCTACTGTTCCTTTGTTATAAAATTGTTCTGCGATAACCTCTCCATCTTCGTCATAGGTATAAAATGTACCCGGACCCATCACCATAAAGTCGTTAACGCGAACGCCATACAGCAATGACAGCCAATCAGCCGGACTCCAGGTATGCGACACATATGCTGCGGCCTCTATTCCTTGACGACTGTCCACGTCAACGGAATTAACGGATGTGTTCTCACCTGCTGTTATACTGGCAGGGTAAATGGACTGTTGCAGAGCATGGACACCAAAACGCCAAGTGCTTATCGGATTTTGATAATAGGAAAAATCCTGTTTAAAATTCCAGTTACGGATCTTGGATGCTATACCAAAGTTACTATCATCGCTAGATACCTGTACATTATAACTAAAATCACTATATATCAGTGAGGTGTTACTAAAGAGTTTATCATTAAAAATATGATTCCATCGAACTGTTGCTGTAGCATTTCCCCAATCAAAATTAAAGAGGTTGGAATAGCCTAAATCATCTTTTCCAAAGTAACCCGATAGATAGAGCGTGTTCTTATCATTAAACCTGAAATTGAGTTTCGCATTGAGATCATAGAAATAGAGCTTGCTTTTCTTGACATCTTCGTCATTTGACAGCTTTAAGAACATATCGGCATAGGTTCGGCGTCCGCTGATCATAAACGAGCTTTTATCTTTGATTAAAGGAGCTTCTACTTTCAGACGGGAAGCGATCAAGCCTATTCCCCCTTCCGTTGTTAATTTCTTTTGATTGCCATCCATCATCGCGATGTCTAAGACGGACGATATACGCCCTCCGAATTGAGCCGGGATACCACCTTTATAAAGCTGCACATCTTTAATCGCATCGGAGTTGAACGTAGAGAAAAATCCCAATAAATGAGAGGCATTGTAGACCGTTGCCTCATCAAGCAAAATAAGATTTTGATCACCACCACCGCCACGGACGTAAAAATTAGATGTCCCCTCTCCGGCACTCTGCACCCCGGGCAACAGTTGTATGGTCTTTAGCAAATCCCTTTCACCAAAAACAACAGGAACATTCTTAACTTCTTCCATTGTAAAATTAAGTACGCCCATTTGCGGATTAGAAACATTATTATCCTTCCGCTCTGCAGAGACAACCACTTCCTCTAATGTGTTATCCCCTCGCCGGAGCTCTACATTTAAACGTTGGCTACTGCTTAAATCAATCTCCTCCGAGTAGGATTGGTAACCAATGTAACTAAAGGTAACCTGATGCTTTCCCTCCGGAAGTGTTAATGAATAAAAGCCGTACGCGTTGGTACTAGCTGCTTGCCTACCTGGTTCCACCGAGACAACCGCACCGATTAATGTTTCTCCCGAGCCGGCGTCACGAACGATTCCACTGAGTACGACTTGTTGCGCAAAAGCATCTATACCCATAAACAGAACCACAAAAATCAACCACAACCTATTCATCTAACGACTTATTTCTTTACGCTTTGATCTTGGAAACACTGCGCAAAAAAAGCCATTTGAAAATCAATGGATTTCGCCCAGTATTCGTGATTATGTTTACCCGGCATGGTGAGATAGTGATGCGGTATATTCATATAAGTAAGCTTTTCATGTAGCTTATTATTCACTTGAAAAAAGAAATCTTCTGTTCCACAATCAATAAACAAATTAAGCGATTGCGGCTTAATGAGATGTGTTAATTCGATAACCGTATGTGCGTCCCAAACCTCCGGTTTTTCGTGATAATCACCGAGATGTTTTTTCATGCTCCAGTTATTTGGAAAAGGACGAATATCTACACCTCCGGATGTGCTACCTGCGAAAGCAAATAGATCTTGGTGACGAAAAGCTAGATACAAAGCACCATGCCCCCCCATACTCAATCCTGTTATCGCCCGATTGACACGGTCGGATCCAACCTGATACTGCTGCTCAACAAAAGGTACAAGTTCTTTGGTAATAAATGTTTCATACTGATAATCTTTATCTTCCGTATCCCAATACCAACTATTGAAACCGCCGTCAGGACAAACGACCATATATCCGTAGGTATCCACAAGTTGTTTGATATGAGGAGCGGTTTTCAGCCAACTGGCGTAATTACCCGAATGCCCATGCAGCAAATAAAGTGTAGAGGTTGCCTTTTTATTTTCTGGAGAAACAACAACAGCTTTGACATCCTTACCCATCCGTGCGCTCCGTACAGTGATTGTATCGACCGTTGCCGCATGTAATTGCAGTATACTGGCAATTACTGCCAGCAAAAGAAAAATATGTTTCTTCATGCCCAACTTTTCTTACAAACCACCTGTAAACGCCGACAATATCCGTGGATGTTGCTCCGCATCTTTCGCCCACATTTTAAAGGAGCGGTTGTACAGATTCAATTCCGCAAACACTTCTGCTTCTTCGCCTACACTGTTAGCAAAAAATAGCTTAAATGCATAAGTCCCGTTGCCCGTTAAATCCACGGCGGTTTTATTGGAAGAGAATACTAGAGGCTCTAGTACAGCATCTGTCATCCCATTATCAACCGGTTCTTCGTAAAGAGCCGCTATAGCCTTTACAAAATTGTCTGATTCTTCTCCAACTGAACTAAATTTGATAGCCCCCTCCTGGAAGGCTTTTTCCTCGTTCACCTCTCCATCTTCAAATATACCTCCCGGAATATTTTTGCTGATTTCGATTTGAAGTGCGAGCGTATCCTTGTCGTTCAAAGATTTTGCAGTATATACCATCGAAGATTCCGTTTCTGTCGATTTCACCAACGATAAAAATATTGCTGGATTATCCGTTGTAGAAGTGGCTACATACTGCCTAAGGTTGGCTGTCAATGCCTCCTCCGTCGTTTTTTCGCCATCTTTTTGGTTATTTCCACAGCCCGTTAATGTCGATGCCAGCATCATGACCGCAGCTGCCTGTAAAAATGTAGTTTTCATATCCAAATGTATTGTTTATTGAATCACAAAATACGAATAAATTGTTTACTGTACCAAAGCGTCATATAATATTTCTACGGGATGATACGATTTCCGTCCCGTGCCATCCTTAATTTGATGGCGGCAGGATGTTCCCGCAGCAGCAATAAGGGTTTGTTCATCCGTAGCACGCACTGCAGGCAACAGCACGAGTTCCCCGACTTTCATCGATACCTCATAGTGTTCTTCCTCATAGCCGAAAGAACCCGCCATACCACAACAGCCTGAAGGAATGACCTCCACGCTATAATTTTGGGGAAACGACAATAATTTTTCTGTATAACCAACTAGATGAAATGCCTTTTGATAACAATGTCCATGCAATTTAACTTTTTTCGTCCCTTTTGTAAACTGTTCTTGCCGGATCCTTCCAAGTTCTATTTCTCTGATAAGAAACTCGTCAATCATTAACGTATACTTAGACAATGTCTGCGCCTCAACCCGCAAATGCGTACCTACTAACTCTACATATTCATCCCGAAACGTGATGATCGCCGACGGTTCTATCCCTAAAAGCGGTGTGTCTTCTGTTATCAGATCTTTTAAGAGTTCTACGTTTCTTTCGGCAATTTTCTTAGCTTCCTTGACAAAACCTTTGGATAAATACGTCCGTCCACTTTCTACATGCTTCGGTATAATGACGTCATATCCCAATGAGGTTAACAATTTATGTGCTGTTATGCCAATCGCCGTATCGTTATATTCCGTAAACTCGTCACTGAACAGATAAACTTTTCGTTTGCGGTTTTGTACAGGCTGCTTCCGTGCCCATTTGGATAACGTAGTGAAATGGACGGTTGGCAAGGAGCGCTTGGGAGCAAATCCAACCACCGATTTTACCACATCGGCAAGAAACGGTGTGTTGACAACAAAGTTATAGATTGGCGCGACATAAGAACCTAATCGCTGACTCTTGGTGAAATTAGCGATGACAGACGAGCGGAAAGGCACGCCGTGTGCATCATAATAATGCTGCAAAAACTCGGCTTTCATCTTAGCCACATCTACACGCGACGGACATTCGCTTTTACATGCCTTACAGCTTAAGCACAAATCCATCACTTCCTTTATCTCTTCATGGTCAAACCGGTTCGTCTTCGTCGAATTTGTCAGAAATTGACGAAGCATATTGGCTCTTGCCCTTGTCGTATCTTTTTCATTGCGGGTCGCCATAAACGACGGGCACATCGTGCCACCCGTAATTTCCGTTTTCCGGCAATCACCCGAACCAGAGCATTTCTCCGCTAAGCGTAGAATTCCTTCATCTTTCGTAAAATCAAAATAGGTTTTTATTTGCCTACCATCCACCACCTTATCATAACGTAAGGACGTATCCATTGGTGGCGTATTAACGATCTTATTTGCATTGAATATGCCCCGAGGATCAAAAATTGCTTTTGTCTCCTGCAGCAATTGATACACTTGTTCGCCCAATACTTTTCCAATAAACTCACCTCGCAAACGTCCATCGCCGTGCTCACCGCTCAATGAACCATTGTACTTCAACACCAAATCCGTGGTGCGTTCCAATATCGTCCGAAATTTCCGACGTCCTTCTGTGGTTTTTAGATTGATAAACGGTTCGATGTGCAATTCACCGGCACCGGCATGCGCATAATAGGAAGCATGTACGTTTTCCTCTTTCAGTAAAACTTGTATATCTTTTACATATGCGGGCAGATCTTCGGGAGAAACTGCACAGTCCTCAATGAGATTAACCGGTTGTTCATCGCCAGGCAGATTACGTATCAGACCTAATCCCGCCTTACGCACATCCCAAACCAAATTAGTTTGCTGCGTCCCAATAACAAAAGGATACGCGTAGCCAAGACTTTTATCGATTAGATCTTTTTTCAATGCTTCCGCTTTCTGGTAAACCTCCGCCTCGTTGTCTGCACGAAATTCGACAATGAGTAACGCCTGTGGATCCCCTTCGATAAAAAAGCGGTTATACTGATACGTCGGATGCCCTACGGTAAAATCCAAAATATATTTATCAACTAATTCGGACGCTTCAGGATAATGGGATAATGCGACAATATTGCCCTCCATACATTCTACCATGTCAGCAAAATGCACACACAACAAACCAATCTCTTTGGGAGGAAGGGGCATCAAACTTAACTTGGCTTCGGTCACTATACCAATCGTTCCCTCCGACCCCGCCAACAAATCACATAAGTTGAATGGTTTTTCATTGTCCACCAGAAAATCTAACGCATATCCCGTATTTCGTCGGGTCAATGTTTTTTTAGGATATCCCGATACAATCGCCTGTTTATTTTCCGGAAGCGACAGCAACGTATTCAGTTGCCGATAAATTTCGCCTTCACGTGTCTGGGACGCTAGCTTTTCAAAAAGAGCAGCTTCATCTAAAGCCTTAAAAATTACTTCCGAAGTATCGTCGAGCAACACCTTCGCTTCCAATAAATTCTTGCGGGTATCCCCCCAAACGATAGAATGCAAGCCGGATGAATTGTTACCGATCATACCCCCAACCATTGCACGGCTCGCTGTGGAAGTTTCGGGGCCGAACATCAATCCATGCGTCCGGAGATAGCTGTTTAAATCATCGCGAATAACACCGGGCTGTACACGCACCCAACGTTCCTCGACATTCAGTTCCAATATCTGGTTAAAACAACGAGATACATCAACCACGATACCACTTCCCACCACCTGACCGGCCAGTGACGTACCTGCTGTCCGCGGAATGAGCGTTAGATGCTGTTCTCCAGCAAACAAAATAAGTTTCTTCAAGTCATCTTTGCCCTGTGGGATTGCCACAGCAAGCGGAAGTTCCTGGTACACGGACGCATCGGTTGCATAAGCCAACCGCATAGTCTGATGCTTTGGATTCTCGGGTAAATAAAACAACTCTCCCGTTAGTAGGGAAGATAGTCGGTTTAGTTCATCTATAATCTGCACGTTTGTTCTCGTATTTGACAGAAACAAATTTATGTTCTTTTTCCCGTAAAAAGAAGCAAACCGACCAACGGGAGCTCATGAACACCAAAATAGACACATGTTCATAAACGTCGCCGCTTTGAATCTTTTACATGTAGGGCAGTACCAAGGATGAATTTGTACAGTTGTAAAACATTTAATGCGTCCCACTGCCCCGCACTTATCCCGCATCGAGAATAGTTCGGATGCGGCATTTTATTGTTAAGGGGGGATTGTGCATTTGCGTAGACGAAAAAGAGACTGAAAAAGATTTTTGCACAATTTTATAAAACACATAAATAGTAAACAATAATCATTAATAAATAATATTATAAGAATATTATTCTGTATATATTATTATATTTTGAATATTATTCACAAAAACTTATCTTTGCAGCATGACGACAAAAATGGAGTTTAGCTTAGATCAAATTGATTATCAGATCTTGCGTATTATGCAAGAAAACGCGCGCACGAACAATGCGGATATTGCGCGGGAGCTGGGAATGGCACCTTCTGCGATTCTCGAGCGGGTTAAGAAATTGGAACAGAAGCAGGTCATCCTACAATACAATGCGAAAATTAATCCGGATGCGCTTGACCAGAAGTTACTGTCTTTCATTTTCATCAAAGCACAGGATCCAATTGGAACGCAAAAAGTAGGATTGCTCTTAGCTAAAATTCCGGAGGTCCAAGAGGTCCATGATATTGCAGGTGACGACGGATATCTCATTAAGGTACGCACTAATGATGCATCCGGATTAGTAGATCTGATGCGCAATTCACTAGGAAAAATAGAAGAAATTATTTCCACACGTACCACTATCGTTTTAGAGACAGTAAAAGAAGAACAAAAACTCGTTATTCCAACAGAAGATTAATACGAATATGACAAAAGGAAATCAAAATATGCCAGCCACAAGCAGTATTATCTTTGCATACCTTGTAGTATACATCGTGTGGGGTTCTACCTTTTTCTTTATAGAAAAGGCATTGCATAGTTTTAGCCCCTTCGTCCTGGGTTCTATCCGGTTTATCTTAGCAGGCTCCCTCTTGATGGGATATTGTTATGCTAAAGGATATAAGCTTTTCGCGAAGACGGCTGTTAAGGATGCGCTCTTTGTAGGATTTTTATTGCTCTTTGTCGATATGGCTGCCGTTATCTGGTCAGAACAGTATATATCGAGTGGTATCGTCAGCATTATCGCGGCAGCGACAGCGATATGGTTTGTTGTTCTTGACAAGCCAAAATGGAAAGAGAATTTTTCCAGTTTACCTACGGTTTTAGGATTGATTTTTGGCTTTTTGGGTGTTTTTATGTTGTTTGCCGAACAGCTTTTTGCACAGGATGCTTCGGGAGATAAAAACATGAAGATAACAGCCATGTTCGTCCTTGTCTGCGGGACAATTGCCTGGACAATAGGATCTTTGGCATCCAAATATAGTAGGGAAAAAAGAACCCGGCAGATGCAGGAGCGTGGAGAAGAAGATATACACGTCATGGTAAAAACTGCTTGGCAGATGGTTTGCGCAGGTATCGCCTTTACTGTGGTTGCTACTGTAAATGGCGAATACGCCCGCTTTCAGATACGTGATGTATTGCCTGAAGACTGGGGAGCTATTATATATCTCGCAACCATGGGTTCTATTTTAGCATTCGGCAGCTATATATGGTTGCTCCAGTATCGTCCGACTACCGAGGTTAGCACACACGCGTATATAAACCCCATTGTAGCTTTGCTATTAGCACACTATTTCACCAACCATCGTGTGACTTCCTTGCAGATTATAGGCTTAGTTGTCGTATTGGGTAGTGTCTTGTTAATGAATTGGAATCTTTACAAAAACAATAAAAAAGTCAAGGTTTATAAACGTGCTAAACGGATAAAAAAGCTACGCGAATTGGCACCACAAAGCAGCATCCCACGGATTATGGCATTATCCAATTTCAATCAAAGACACGAAAAGAAAAAAGAGGTTACGAACAGGGAAGACTAATAAAAAATATTTTTTTAAGGTGTAGCATTTTCTTAGCGTATTTCGTATTAATTCCAAAACATATCGAGCAAATGAAACTTGCATAAGCTACTATCTAAGGAAGAGACTGGCAAAAGGTTGTATGAAAGTTCATTAGGATATGGAAAACAATTTAATACAATGAAAAAGTTATCACTACAATTTTGTTTCTTATTACTTATCAGTGCCTTCACTTTTAGCAGTTGTTTGAAAGATAATGATGATGGTCCATGGAATAATCCGCCGGCGGGTGTTATGTATTTCGTAAACGCCTATCCTGATGCGACGTCGGGTCTATTGTACAGTTTAGACGGCAATGTCATTAGTAACCCTTTAAACGGTAAGCTCATGGTACTGCCATATCAAGAGTTTTCTGGCGCACAACTATTGCATCCGGGCAACCGTAAATTAACGATAACAAACCATAACGTTGACCAAAGCGTCTTAATAGACACGACATTGACCATTAAAGTTGACAGTGGATATACCTCTTTTGTATACGGCACGAACGCGCAGCCTAAATTTGCGATGACGCAGGATAAGGTCGTGGAAAATTTAACTGAAAATGAATCCGGTATACGTTTCTTGAACCTGGCACACGGTGTAGACGCTGTAAATTTACTTATCGAAGGCGAAGATGAACCATTGTACAGTAATCGACCTATCGAAACAGGTGCTTCAGTGGTAGCACACCAAGCCTTCCAAGCACAAACAAGCGGTACTTATACGCTTAAAGTCACTGATGCAAGTAGCAACGTACTGGCAACAAGAGAAGGAAGGGAATTAAAAAGAAGCGAGTTAATAAACGGCCAACGGTACCACTCATATTACACCATCATATTGACAGGTAAAGCCAACGATGAGGATACCCCATTATACATTGGTGTCGTCGAACATCATTAATTATATGTTGATATTCAGTAGAGATACAAGATTGTGTGTCTCTACTGGAATTTCCGTTGTTTCCACAAAATACCACAAATACTAACCACCATAATCCCCGCAGCGAGCACCAGAAAATGATTGGTTAACGGAATATACGTTTTCAATAATCCGCCAATCCCTTGTACCATCAAAATAAGTTCATTGAGTACAACACCAATTGCCAATCCCATCATCCATCGATGCGCCATCTGGCTTAGACGTAAGATCTGCATCTGAAAAGCAAATCCTAAAATAAAAAGCGAAATGATAACCAAAAGCACCAAATGGAGATAAGCAATCACAATAGGCCGATAGCCATATACCAGTTGACTCAACGATGGTATCACTGAGGCAGCTTGCAATAATATTTTAAGAAAAACAGCTGTCACCACTCCTGTCCAAATGATTTTAGTTGTTGGATTTATCATCTGCAAGATTTTCCTTCCTTTAAGAGACAGCAAAACATGGCGTACAAACCAAATCCATACGCTTACTTGCAGCAAGACGGTGACTAAGACAATTATATATAGCCAATCCGGAAACGCCTTCCACCACAAAACGGAAAGGAAATAGGCCGGAATAACACAAGAAAAGAACAGCCAAAAAAGCTTTTTACTACAAGCGACTACCCCACTACTGTCATAAAGCCAATAAAGAAATAAACCCACACAGCCGAACAGAAACCATCCGTTGTATTGAAAATGGAGGTAAAAATATACCGATGCTAATTGCTTTAGGGGGTCTAACTGTTGTGTAACCATCAATCTTACCAGTGAGAATGTACCTAGAGACGATAGCACAGAAAAGAACAATGAAGCTTTAAACCAATATTTCACCACCAACGGGACAGTAGATTGCCCTATATCACGCCAACCGAATCCCGCGAAAATAAAAGATATCAGCAAGGTTAACGTAGAAAAGATGATCGCATATAACCCATACCCCTGCACTGCAAAACAAATAAGCATACCATAAGATGCAAATAGGTTAGCAGTAATGATATATTGATAGCGCAAAGGCAAAGGATTGTTTGCACGCAAACGAAATATAGCCATTATTATCAAGACCATTAAAGCATGGGATACCCATCCGGCGAAAGCAAAGTGTGAATGAGCGTGCATAATGTACTTTTGATTAGCCCATGCTAAAGGAAAGATCATCTTTATACGCATCAAAAGCCCCGCCCCCGCCACCATCAACAGGTTGAGGACAGCAATGATAAGCCAACGGCGAATAGTACATTTCCTAATAAAACCTAGCATCACGAAATCCCCCCCATGCCATCTGCAGGAATAAAAACTTTTCCCTTTACAATACTCAAACGTTCATTTCGCTCCATATTTTTTATTGCCCGTATGATGGTCTCCACCCGTAAACCAGTCATGTTCGCTAGTTGCTGTCGCGTCAACATTAAGCGATTGCATTCTTGGCAAATCAATTTCTTCTCCTGATTAAGATATTGAATTAATAACGTAATAATATCTTCGGGACAATTTCGACTAATGATATCTGTCAACATAAACTTAAAACGTAAGTCGCTCGCCATTGATCTGGAAAAATCAAAATGAATGGCTGGATGATCCTCCAATAACTGTTTAAACGTATCAACTCGCAGCCGCAATAAGGTACAGGCTGTATCGGATATGGCATTCGCTGCGTATACCCCATCATCAAAAAGGGGGAGTTCACCAAAAACATCACCGGGCTCAACAACCTTATGAAGTACTTCACGCCCGTCGTCCATAAGGTTACACCATCTTACACGGCCCGATACCAGTTGATAATAATAAGTCGCAATTCCGCCCTCGTTAAAGATAATCTCTCCGGGTTCTGTTTTCCGGTAGGCTGCTCCTTTTTGCAAAAGTAAATCGACAGGAATCATAACATTCGACTTTATAGATAATCCTCTTACAAAGGAAGGGCTTGTCAACGATAAATCAATTGACATAGGTCACACGAATAAGTGACAAGAATCAAATAGACATATAACAATCTAAAATACAAATACTTACAACAAAAAACAATTACTATATAAGTCATTTTATGACTGAACGCATAAAATGAACCTGACCCCGAAAGTAAATTTGTAAAACAAATATTACAGAGAGAATCAGATAAAAACATAATTGAAAAGACCATGAAAAAAATCATCACCCTCGGTATTATCGGCATCTTTTTATATGCCTGTTCTTCCAACAGTAACAACGAACAGCAAACGAAACGCTCATTTCCAGAAGAAAAAGCCAAGACATCCGACGCAAGCCAATACGATCCCAAACGTGGTGAAGGTAAATTTGATGCCGTAGAAGTGGGCGACAAGCTGGATGTGGCTATGGCCAAAGAAGGTAAAACTATTGCTGACGTCAAATGCGCTAGCTGCCATAAATATACAGAGGAACGTCTGGTAGGGCCAGGATGGGCTGGCGTCTCCGAAAAACATAAACCAGAATGGATCATGAATTTCATTACGAATCCCGATCCGATGATTGATAAAGACCCCGAATTACAGGCGCAGTTAGAATTGTGTTTAGTGCGTATGCCTAACCAGAACTTAAGCGAGTCAGAAGCTCGGAGTATCTTAGAGTTTATGCGTCAGAACGACGGCGTTAAATAACAAAAAAATAATAATTAATTGTTAGCATAAAATACATAAAACTATGAAACTAAAACAGTATCTAGTATTAAGCCTTGCTGCGGCGACCATGGCGACGTCCTTTCAGGCGTGTCGTCCAAAAGGAGCGGGCAACGCCGTAACAGGCGATGCAGCACAGAGAACGTACATCCCTCCCGGGCAGTACGATGAGTTTTACAATTTCGTATCCGGTGGATTCAGTGGGCAGATGAGTGTATACGGATTGCCTAGCGGCCGTTTATTCCGTGTCATTCCCGTATTCTCTGTAGATCCTGAAAAAGGTTGGGGCTTTAGCGAAGAAACCAAACCGATGTTGCAAACGTCACACGGATTTGTCCCATGGGATGACTTACACCATATCGAGTCTTCTTTCACAGACGGAATGCCCGACGGTAAATGGATGTTTGCGAATTCCAACAATACCCCACGTTTGGCAAGAATCAACCTACAGACTTTCCGCACGGACGAAATCATCGAGATTCCGAATACGGGTGGTAATCACTGTTCGCCCTTTACAACAGAGAACTCCGAATACGTCATTGCCGCGACACGTTTCAGTGTTCCACCGGATGGTGAGGGAGACGTAGCTATCGATTCTTATAAAGAGAACTTTAAAGGACATATCAGCTTTGTGAGCGTAGACAAGGAAAGTGGCGAATTTGACATCGCCTTTCAGTTGAAAACTCCAGGATTAAATTTCGATTTATCCAGTGCTGGTAAAGGTGTATCCAATGGCTGGCTCTTCATCAGTTGCTACAACTCAGAGCAAGCTCACACCTTATTGGAGGTTAACGCGTCGAAAAACGATAAAGACTTCATTATGGCGATCAACTGGAAGAAAGCCGAAGAATATTTCAAAGCAGGAAGAGGCAAAAAACAAACCAACGTACGCTATGCGCACAACAAATGGGATGAGCATACACATTCTGCAACACACGAGATCAAAACAGAAGTTACGGTACTGGACATCACAGAATTTGAAGACTTGGCCTATTTAATCCCTTGTCCGAAATCGCCTCACGGCGCCGACGTGAGCCCAACGGGAGAATACATCGTAGGTAGTGGTAAACTTGCAGCGTTAATCCCCGTATTCAGTTTTGAAAAACTTCAAAACGCGATTAGCAATAGTGATTTTGAAAGCGAGCGCTACGATGGTATTCCGGTCGTAAAATACGAATCAGCCCTACACGGCGAAGTTGAAAAACCAGGATTGGGTCCGTTACACACCGAGTTTGACGAGAAAGGAAATGCTTATACATCATTCTTCGTTTCCTCCGAAGTTGTAAAATGGAATATCGAAACGTTAGAGGTTTTGGACAGACAGCCTACTTATTACTCTGTTGGACACTTAATGGTAGCTGGCGGAAACTCGAAAAACCCTTACGGTAAATATTTAGTTGCTTACAATAAAATCACGAAAGATCGTTTCTTGCCTACCGGGCCAGAGCTTTGCCATAGTGCACAATTGTTTGACATCAGCGGCGATAAGATGGAGTTGTTGCTCGACTTCCCGACTATCGGCGAGCCACACTATGCGCAGGCGTTACCTGCCAACTTGTTGATGGATAAGTCGCTTCAAATTTACGACATCAATGCGAACAAACACCCATACAAAACAAATGGGGAAGCAGAAGCAAAAGTGGTACGTGAAGGTAATATCGTACGCGTTTATATGACCACCATACGCTCCCACATTACACCAGACGTTATTGAAGGTATCCAAATGGGAGACGAAGTTTACTTCCATGTTACCAACCTTGAACAGGATTGGGATATGCCACACGGTTTTGCTATTAAAGGTGCAAACAACTCGGAACTTTTGATTATGCCAGGCGAAACAACCACGTTAAAATGGGTTCCTGACCGTACGGGTATTTTCCCTTTCTATTGTACAGATTTTTGTTCGGCTTTACACCAAGAAATGTCTGGCTACGTCAGGGTTTCACCAAAAGGAAGTAGCACGCCTATTAAATATTATACGGGCGAAAGCAAACCAACAACGTAACCATCTAACTATATACGACGTGAAAAATTCAACACTTATGACATCTGCGAACCGCATCATACTCATCGTATGCAGCCTAGCCCTCGCTGCGGTTATCTTTCTCCCGATTTGGCGTATTGAGCTGGATGCAGCGCAATATCCCGAAGGACTGGAATTAAAGATACACAGCAATAAGCTAGCCGGTAATGTGGAGATTATCAACGGGTTGAATCACTACATCGGCATGAAAACACTTCATGCCGATGATTTCATCGAATTTACTGTCCTACCCTATATCATTGGTTTCTTTGCATTGAGCTTCCTGGCTGTAGCAATAAATGGTAAAAGGAAATGGATATATGTGCTGTTTGCTGCTTTCCTCTTATTCGGGATTGTAGCTATGGTCGATTTTTACAGGTGGCTGTACGATTACGGTCATGATCTCGACCCTAATGCACCTATTATCGTTCCCGGTATGGCCTATCAACCTCCGCTTATCGGCTTTAAGCAATTGCTCAACTTTGGCGCATTCTCCATTCCGGATATCGGCGGCTGGACTTTTATCGCTGTAGGTGTGTTATTGGCATATTGCACTGCACGGGAAATATGGTTATCTAAAAAAAATACTTCAAATGAAAAACATCAGTTTTAAAATTGCTTTATTCAGTGCTATTATGGTCTTTGTTTTTACATGCCTACATGCCTGCACAAGCAACGCCGGCCCGCAACCTATTCAATACGGAAAAGATCAATGCGTATATTGTAAAATGACCATCAGTGATGCCCGCTTTGGCACCCAATTGGTCACAAAAAAAGGGCGCGCTTATAATTTTGATGACGTACAATGTATGATTGCCTACGTCGAAGACGGCGATATAAACCGCGATGATGTAGCAGCTTTCTATCTTCCTGACTTCAAAACCAGCGAGCTTAAACCCGCTGAAGACATGTTCTATTTGAAAAGCGAAGCGTTAAAAAGCCCCATGCGGGGTGATATCGCAGCATTTGTAAATAAAAGCGATATGGAAGAGACATTAAAAGAAGTTGGTGGTACACCGCTCACATGGGAAGACCTTTGGGAGTAAAGATATGGCCATGAAGAATTTTCTATTTTATATATTGATTACTGGTGTTTATTTATGTATGGTAGTTGGTACGACACGTGCCACTACCATTCATGTAGGTAAACAGCACGTCATCCAATCCATCACGCAGGCCATTGCGAAAGCAGAAAATGGCGATACGATTATCGTACATGGTGGGCTTTATCAGGAAGAAAATATTTTAATTACTAAAAGTCTGTCTCTTATCGGGATAGATAACCCCGTCATCGACGCACAAAAAAAACATGAACCCGTTTCCATCGAGGCAAACCATGTCACGATAAAGGGATTCACGGTTAAAAATTCTGCCCATTCTTCCATAAAAGACGTTGCCGCCATCAAAATCTATAATGGCCGATATGTCTCCATACAAAATAATATACTCGACAATAATTTTTTCGGGATTTACCTTCAGAACGCCAAGAATTGTCATATCGAAAACAACCGGCTGCAAACTTACGGCGAAACGGAGCGTTTAGTCGGAAACGGCATTCACGCATGGAAAAGCGACAGTATCACCATTCTTAACAACGAAATTTCCGGACACCGCGACGGTATTTACCTGGAATTCGTGACCCATACACAAGTAGACCGAAATGTAGCGCAACACAACCTCCGCTACGGTCTACATTTTATGTTTTCGCACGACAACCAATACCACTATAATACATTTAAAGCGAACGGCGCTGGCGTAGCCGTGATGTATACGCACCGCGTGCGCATGGAACACAATATTTTTGAAGAAAACTGGGGGGATGCTACTTACGGACTTCTGCTGAAAGACATCACGGATAGCCATATACAGCACAATACATTCGTTAAAAATACCACAGGCATCTTCATGGAAGGCAGTAACCGTATTCAAATAGAGCAGAACAGTTTTGAGAACAACGGTTGGGCCATCAAGATATTCACCAGCTGCATGCACAATACATTAAGCAGAAATACCTTTATCCAAAATACATTTGATGTTGCCACGAACGGAGGCAAAATGACGAATACCTTTCAGGGCAATTATTGGGATAACTACGAAGGTTATGATCTTAACAAAGACGGCATTGGCGATGTACCGCATCACCCGGTCAGCCTTTTCTCTATGCTTGTCGAGCGATATCCTGCGGCTATGCTACTTTTCCGTAGTTTTATGGTTACCTTATTTGACCGTAGCGAAAAAATGATCCCAAGCTTAACACCAGAAAATTTAAAAGACGAAGAGCCCTTGATGAAACCGATCCGTCAACTGACGGAAAGCTCGACGAAACATGCTATAAGATGATTAAAATTGAAAAACTTTCTAAACATTTTGGTAAGCTCCAGGCGTTAAAGAACATCGATTTATCCTTAATGCCCGGCCAATGTATTTCACTCATCGGCCCTAATGGCAGTGGAAAGACAACATTGATCAAATCCATTCTTGGCATGGTCGTTCCAAGTTCCGGCAGTATTTATTTTGAAGATAAAAATATAAACCGGGAATGGGCATACCGTAGCGATATCGGTTATATGCCGCAAAAAGGAGAATATCCGGAAAACATGAGCATTGGCCAAGTATTGGATATGATGATCGATATACGCAAAACACCTTCTCACCTACTCGACAACGAACTCTACGAAAAATTTGAATTGGAGAGCATGCTGGACAAACGAATGCGTACCCTTTCCGGCGGAACGCGCCAAAAAGTAAGTGCTTGTCTCGCCTTTATGTTTAATCCCAAAGTATTGATTCTTGACGAACCCACAGCGGGACTAGATCCGGTAGCTACGGAAATCCTGAAAGAGAAAATTATCCAAGAGAAAGAGAAAAACAAACTTATTCTGATTACCTCGCACGTACTCAGTGATCTGGACGACCTTGTCTCCCAAATCATCTATATGCAAGACGGTCAGTTACGTTTTCACAAATCCCTTGCGGAATTGAAAGCCGACACCGGCACCGATAAACTATCGAGAGCTATAGCCCATGTTATGGGATATAAAAATTTGACCAAAGAAGTTATCCATGAACAATAAGATTATCAAATACGTTATTTCCGATTTGTTGCGCAATCGCACCATATTGTTCTATACCTTGGTGCTTCTTGCTCTTTCGCTGAGTATCTTTTTTATGGAAGACAATACCGATAAGGGTATTGCCAGTATGTTGAATCTGGTACTGTTTGTTGTACCATTGGTGTGTATCGTATTTTCTACCATTTACCTATACAACAGTACGGAATTTATTGCATTGCTTGTTAGCCAACCTTTAAAACGGCAAAGTATATGGCTCAGCATATTCATTGGACTCGCCAGTGCGATGACCCTAACTTTTCTTGTTGGCGTGGGCATACCGACCTTTATCTTTGCTTATAGTTCATCAGGCATAACACTCGTTATTGGCGGTTTATTGCTATCACTGATATTTGTATCCATCGCTATGTGGACGGCGGTACGTATCCGTGATAAATCAAAGGGAATCGGCTTGGCGATTATCTTATGGTTGTACTTCGCAGTGATTTTCGATGCCATGCTATTGTTCTTGTTGTTCCAATTCGCCGATTATCCCATCGAAAAAATGATGATAGCGGTGTCTATGCTGAATCCAATAGATATCAGCCGCATCTTAATTTTGTTAGAAATAGACCTCTCCGCCATGATGGGTTATACGGGTGCTATTTTTAGAAATTTCTTTGGCACACATACCGGGATGTTGATCACCGGTTTCGTGATGTTGTTATGGACGGCACTACCCCTTTGGTTTGCTACCCGGTACTTTAAGAAGAAGGATCTTTAATATTACTTTTTTCTTGATAAAAAAGTAACCAAAAAATCAAGGCTGAATATGGTTTTGCTATTTTTCCTTGGCTATTCCTAAACAGCATAAAACTCGCTTCGCTCAAACATAATGCTGTTTTTTACGGAATAGCCCGCTGAAAAATGACCGCAAAACAATATAAGGCCATTTTATCCCACATCACCACAATTTATGACTACCCATGTTCATTTACGCGATTGCACCATCCCCTCCTTAACACCTAATGTCGCATCAAAAGCTTTGGCAACTGTACAAATACTATCTTAGTACTATCCTATATGCCAAAGGTTTTAGGCGACGAGGTTTTGGTTCTTTTTACGGAAAAAAGAACACAAAAAAAACATTATTCTGACATGTTTTTTCGCCCTTATGAGTCCACGCATAAAACACCAGATATCAACGATATAACTTTGTGTAATAATTCATATTTAATACATAAAAGCCATGATAAAAACAGCCATATTAGATGTCACAGCCATCGAACCAAGACTAAAACATCCGACTATTTTTGATCATTTTGATGCCTTGGAACAAGGCGAGTCTTTCATCATTCTAAACGACCATGATCCCCGTCCGTTATATTATCAATTATTGGGCGAGAGAGGAAATTTCTTCCAATGGGAATACTTGGAATCAGGACCGGAATGGTGGCGCGTTAGCATCGCTAAACCGGCAAAAGAAAACCAGGAAGAAACGGTAGGTGAAATTGCTGCTGCAGACATGCGCAAAGCGGAAGTCTTTAAAAAACTGGGAATAGATTTTTGCTGCGGTGGAAAAACAACGTTGAAGGAAGCCGCTTCCACCATCGGATTGAGCGAAGAAGAACTGCGGACAAAATTGGCAGCAGCAGACAAACAAGGCAGTATCCCCGTACATCTTGATTTTAACAGTTGGGATATTACATTCCTTGCCGATTATATCAGAAATATCCACCATGGATATGTCCGTGAGTTTGGCCCAACACTGGAACAATTGGCAGATAAGGTTGCTCTGCGTCACGGCAACGAACATCCAGAGCTATTGGAACTTGCTCAGCATATGCACCTATTCATGACGGATTTATACGATCATTTACAAAAAGAAGAGGACATATTGTTCCCGCTCACAAAAGAGCTATCTTCCCTGTCAAAAGAAAAAATTACCTATATCGTAAATGAATTGCGAAAAGAGCACGAGGACGCAGGTGCTGAGTTAACAGCATTCAAGCAATTGACGAGAGACTATACACTTCCCGAGAATGCCTGCAATTCTTACACCTATCTATTTGATAGTATGAAAGCTTTTGAACAGGATTTATTGCAGCATATCCATTTGGAAAACAATATCCTATTTCCGAAAATTATCGACACCTGTCGTAAAGAGTTAAGTACCTTATGATAACTATTACACCCAACACCCGAATATCAGAGCTTATCCGCGCTAATAGTCAAAGTATTGGCGCTATTGCCGCCCTGTCTAAGCCGTTGCAAAAGCTAAAGAATCCATTGTTACGGAAAGTCCTCGCTTCGCGAGTAACCATTTCCGAAGCTGCCAAGATAGGCGGTTGCAAATTATCAGATTTTAAACGGGTATTGGAACCACTAGGCTTCTCGTTGTCGTTAGAAACAAATGAAAACCTACAATCACTTAGCCAGACGGCCGCTTCCGAGAAGCCCGTCTGGTTAGATAAGGAAAAATGCACCCACTTAGATGTAAGACAGGCGATTGAAGAAGGACATGATCCCTTACGGGAGATCAATGAACAATATCGGCAATTGTCCGCCGGAAATATTCTCTGCATCATCAATACGTTCATTCCCAGTCCGCTCATTACTTTATTGGAAAAGAAAGGCGCTAAAACATTTGTCGAGCAAGTCAACGAGAACGAATATCTCACCTATTTCTTGAAAGAGCATGCTACAGAGGAACAGGTTCAAGAAACCCAAATCTCAACATTAAGCTGGGAAGACTTCCAGGCCCTGCTACAGCGTTATCAAGAACCGGATATTATTCAGTTGGATGTCCGTGATCTTCCCATGCCCCAGCCGATGGAACGAATTCTGGATACATTGCCCGAACTCGATAATGGTAAGGCACTCTACGTAAGGCATCGACGTGTTCCGTTACATCTTCTGGAAGAGATGGGAAACTACGAATTTATCGTCAAGCTTTGCGGGGTTTCCGACGGCGATGTCCGACTTTTGATACATCGAAAGTAACATACACCTCATGGTACAACGCTAAAATATGGCTGATATATTTGTAAATAAAGCCCCTAAGGAGCTTGCCGTTATCCCGTTTTATGGTACGGCTGCCCTTTTCTTTATTGTACTCTGCATTTTACTTTTCATGTCCGCATCAGAGATTACCGGACATTATTTTAATCCACCTATATTAGCCATCGTGCATACCGCGGCGTTAGGTTGGGCAACGATGGTGATTTTCGGTGCAGCGTACCAGCTACTCCCCGTTATTTGCGAACGGGAACTTTTCAGCAACCACCTGGCGTTCCTATCGTATATATTGTTAACAATAGGCACCTGCGGAATGATTTGGTGTTTCTGGAGATTTGATATGGAGTGGTTAATGATCATATCGGGCACCTGTGTGCTATGCAGTAGCTATCTCTATGCTTTCAATCTGTACCAAACTGCCAACGATTCCAATAAATCACAAGTGCAGCAGCATTTTTTGTTGCTCTCTGCCTTTTGGCTCTGTTTTACTACGACGGTAGGATTATTATTGGCAATCAATCTACGTTATACCTTTATCCCACGCAACCATTTGGATATACTCAAGCTGCACGCACATGCGGGTATAGCGGGATGGTTTCTGCAATTGATATGTGGCGTCGGCGCGAAGCTTATTCCGATGTTTTTGCTGGGCAAATCGAAAAGAACATGGCTGCTATACGCCGCATTGATCTTACAAAACGTCGGACTTATCCTTTTTCTGGCAGACGGCTATTTTAACCCTGTTACCTTACGCATGTCCATGCACGGTGTATTAGTCGCATTGGGAACCGCTTGTTGGTTACTTTATATCATCGACACATACAGGCATCGTGCCCGTAAAAAAGTGGATTTGTTAATGAAACATGCCGGTTTCTCTTTCTTATGTTTAAGCCTTGCCTTTATGTTCATTCCGGTTATCCTTGTATCGTCAGAAACGAAATGGGCTGCGCTTTATGGCACTTTTATTTTTTTAGGGTGGATTACCGGTATTATTCTGGGAAAAACTTTTAAAACACTTCCTTTTATCGTTTGGAATAAACGTTATAAAAACTTAAACGGGAAGGCAAAGATCCCCATGCCCAAGCAGCTGTATCACGAGAGGTTAATTCCTTACCAATATTATCTATACCTAGGCGCCTTATTATCCATGTGTATAGGTATTGTTTTCGAACAATCGTTTCTATTGCAGATAACCGGTATCTTATGGATTATCGTATCGCTGCTATACGGCTATAATGTCTTTCGTGTTATATTTCACAAAACCAACATAGGCTATGAAGATATCGTTAACTAATGAATTTGCGCAAGAGGAAATGCAGGCAAATTTGGCATTGATGCAGGTAATAGATCCCGAATTGAATGTCAACATCGTTGATCTTGGTTTGGTATACGGTGTTGATTTTCGTCATCCACAGGTTATCACGGTAACGATGACACTCTCCACTCCCCACTGTCCGATGGGCGACGCCATAGAACAAGGTGTTATCAATGTTTTGCACGAGGCTTTTCCCAACCGTGAAGTGAAAATCGAATTGGTATGGGAACCCGAGTGGAGCATTGACAATATCAGTGAAGCGGGAAGAGAACAACTGGGACTATAAGTACATAAAAAACAGATTGTTTTTTTATCTTTAGAACGAATATAATCGTCGTGCTATGAATAAGAAAACGTTTTTTATCTGTTTTTATCTCTTATTAGGATGGTCTGTTGTATCGGCACAACAAAACCCTATCTTTCCGGGGTGGTATGCCGATCCTGAGGGTATCGTATACGACAATACATATTGGATTTTCCCAACTTACTCCGCACCATACGAACAACAGGTATTCTTCGATGCTTTTTCTTCCAAAGATTTAGTGAACTGGAAAAAGCATTCTCGGATTATCGACACATCGGAAGTGAAATGGGCGCACAAAGCCATGTGGGCACCAAGTATTATAGAGAAAGACGGTAAATATTACTTTTTCTTTAGCGCGAATGATGTCCACGAAGGAGAAGTCGGAGGTATAGGTGTATCCGTTGCAGACAGGCCTGAAGGTCCATATAAAGATTTGTTGGGAAAACCATTGATCAACGAAATCGTCCACGGCGCACAACCTATTGATCAATTTGTTTTTAAAGATAAAGACGGACAATATTATATATTCTACGGCGGGTGGCGTCATTGCAATGTAGCGAAGCTCAGCGACGACTTCAAAAGCTTGGTGCCTTTCGATGACGGCACCATTTACAAAGAAGTAACACCCGAAAATTACGTGGAAGGTCCTTTCATGTTTATCCGAAACAACAAATACTATTTCATGTGGTCAGAAGGCGGTTGGACCGGGCCAGATTATAAAGTCGCCTATGCTATATCCGACAGCCCTTTCGGCCCATTTAAACGCATCGCAACTATTTTGGAGCAGGATAAGACTATCGCGACCGGTGCAGGGCATCATTCTGTCATCAAAATTCCCAACGAGGACACCTATTATATCGTTTACCATCGTCGTCCGCTAGATAAAACAGAAGCGCACGAACGGGAAACCTGCATTGATCGCATGACGTTTGATGATCAAGGTTTTATCAATCCAGTGAAAATGACGTTTGAAGGGGTTAAACATGAATTACCTTAACTAATCTAATTTTACAATCCCATTTTTAATGGCGTACATCGCTAGGCCGGTTCGTGTTTTGAGCTGCAGTTTTTCGCATACGGCATTACGGTAGCCTTCCACCGTGCGTACACTGACACACATCTCGTCCGCAATTTCTGCATAGCTCTTTTCGGAGCAGATCTGCTTGAGAAATTCCGTTTCGCGGTCTGTGAGCTTGACAAAAGTTCGGATATCGCTTTCCTCGGTTAAGGTTTGTATGGAAAGTAGCACTTTGCGCGTAATCAGTTCGTTGAAGAAATAACCTATCGACAGTACGTCCTCAAATGCCCTTTTGAGCTCGCTAGGTTCAGCATCTTTGAGCACATAGCCTTTGGCACCGTGCCTGATCATCTTGATGATAGCTGACTCCGCATCCATGGTACTAAGCGCAAGTATTTTGACAGAGGGGTGGTTGATCCGTAACCACTCGGCCGTGGCATAGCCATCCATTTCTGGCATGCTGATATCGAGCAGGATAATGTCAGGCAATTGTTCCACTTGTAAGCGATGGATCATATCCCTTCCATTAGAAGCTTCCAAGATGACTTGGTAGCCCGGAAAACAGTTGATGAGTCCAGCCAATCCTTTACGAAAAAGAGCATGATCATCTACGATGGCGATATATTTGATATTAGTCATAAGGAACGTGTAATATAATAGTTGTACCTTCTCCGGAGGCGCTATTGATGTCGACGTGACCACCCATAAGCGCCGCCCGGTTTTTGATGTTTTGTAGGCCGAGGCCTCCTGTCGCAACTTTTTCGGTATCGAAACCGAGACCGTTATCATGAATATGAATATGCAATCCGATGTCGGCAAAGTCGAACAAGACCTTTATTTCAGTAGCCTGTGCATGTTTCAAGATATTCTGCAGACTTTCCTGCACCATACGAAAAGCGATGGTCTTACTCTGCTCCGGAAGAGGGTGCTCCTCGCCTACCATACGTAGGTGGCATTGCATCAAACCGTTGCGGCCGATGCGCTGCAGTTCCTGGCTAACAGCCTGCGTTAGCGGTATCCATTGCAACCGTTCACTGCTCAGGCTTTTGGCGATGTCGCGCAGATCGGTCATCGCCTGCCCTACGTTTGTCTTGATATCTTCGAGCAGATCCTTGTCGGCCGTGGCGCTTTGCCCAGCAATGTTCAGCTGTACTTTGGCTAAGCTCAGCAATTGCCCTACGTTATCGTGTATCTCCCGGCTGATAGTATCAAAGGTTTCCTCTTGCATCTCCAACCGCGATTCCAGCAATTGCTTCTGATAAGCTTCGGACATCGCTCTTTTCTCTTCCCTGTATCGGAATTTGCGTCGCTGATGGTTGAACATAATCAATACCATCACACACAGCAAGGCCATGAACAGTACAACCACCGTAATGATGACGGCTAAGATCTCTTGGTAATGGTCAACTGGCATATAAAGGCATAGGTAAACAGGGAATACATGACGATATTGGAGATTTGCAGAGGAATCCACAATAGCGTAGCTAGATTAAGATGATATTCGGTTAAAAAACGATACATCCCCATGTAAGGGACACTACATACATAAAAGAAAATCAAACCAATGGCAATCCAAAAATTACCATTAAACCGCAACATCACAGGTTCGTCTGCCGCTAATAATTGATAACAGTAGACGACTGCCCAAAGAATTGTGCACACACCTCCCGATATAAACACATAGCTATTCCATTCGTCGAACTGGAAAACAAAGAATATCAGAAAGTACCAGCATACCGGATAGAAGTATAAAAAAATCTGCATGATTTTTCGAAAAACACGTGATTTGACGAGTTGTCGAAAATAGTAAGCAAATGCTAAATATTGTACAAGATGAAAAAAGTTATAGATATGTACGCTCGTCGTCTCTGATGAGAATTCAGTTTTGTAAAAAACGCTCCACTCTACCAAACCGGTGTACAACACCACGAGGGCAATAACTTGAACCGGCAAAGAATGTCCCCGCTTTAGGTTAACGATAGCCGTCAATGCAGCTATCGTTAATACTCCGAGATAAATATAATACGTGGTATTCATGAGACATGAACTACTTTATATCTCCTCGCGGTGGTGGCGGAGGAACAGGTCGTCCACTATTCAAACCGCTTTTATCCTCTTCTTGCTTACGTCGAGTTTCTTCATACCTCTTGGGGTCAATCTTTTCAAAGCTGGTATCCCGGCCATCCTTTGTATACGTAAACATAATAGAAAGCCGTTCCAGATATATACGTTCCGTATCCCTGCTTCGAGGAAAACCAACTTCCGCTTCTTTATCGGCATAAGAAACCAGCTGAACTTTTAAGCCATCCACTCGACCTTGATCCGCCTGAAATTTGCATTCTCCCAATATTTCCGCAATAATATCTTTCTCGAAATAAACATACTCTGTTTCAATATCCCCATCACCAGTTGATCCAGCCAAAACAGGCTGAATACCATTTTGATAATTGTTCCGCAGCATATTTCCACTTTCTGTAGAAATCTCTTCCAGTCTCCCCTCTTTGTTCAACAGAAGATACGTATTCGGAAGATTAGACCATTTTTTAATGCCCGCAAAGAGCAAGACGAAGTCCGGTTTTCCCTCCGTCTCCGCACCAAGATACACCGCTAGGTTGCCATTTGTTTTAATAAGCTTGTTTACACTTTCGATAAACGCCCTTATATAGCTTATCGCAAAATTTTCTGGTGCCTGAATTCTAGCATCCAGCTTGTCAAGCATCGGTTTCTTTTTGGTCTTGTACCAGTTTTGTCTCGCATCGCCCACAGGCGTAGAAATAAATGTTCTAATTGGAAGTTTTTGCTCCATAATTTGATATTTTATATTATTAAAAAATGATGTTAGTTAATTGTAGCCCCAAGATACAATATTATTTCATCTTTTTGCAATACCCATTCCAAAAAGTCAATTATTGAATTGCATTATTACAAGGTAAACCGCACCATAGATAGTCCCTAGCGGCTATTCCGTCTTTACAAACCACACTATTAACTTTTTTAAAATACCGTAGCGCTACCTGGCATGGGAGGGGGATTTCACGGGGGTAAATACCGCGATGCTACGCTTGATACGTATGGCGCGATGGCGATAACTTTGCTTACATCAAATGGAGAGATAGCACATGGACAGCCGGGGACAGGCTAAAAGAAGTTATCTGGTGTAGATGGATAAACGAACTAACCCTATAAAGACATGAAAACGAAACCACTTTACGACACCGTGAAAAGCGAATCTCCTCAAATAGAAATCATGGAGAGGACACCCTTTACTTTGTATACCGCTTTCACATCGGCTTTGCTCATGATGATATCATCAAAATTTGTCACATTCTTAGCCACCAGTCGCCAATTTTTGTCATCCAGCCCGCGAACATACCGCACAACATTCATGCGAGAAGAAAGAATAAGATATATATCGCCAAACACAACAGCGTCCTTATCCACTTTCTTTACGAACACCACACTTCCATTGCCTATTTCCGGGCTCATCGCCTCACCGGGGTTAACAAAAGCAAAATCGCTGGCTGCCAAGAGGGGAATTTCCAGCTCGTCGGTAACCGGAAGCGTCGACAGGTCAGTTCCAAAGGCGTCCAGGTCAATGCTGTACAATGGGATCTTGGCAACACCCCCACCGGAAACAAGCATATGTCCCTGGCCGGTTAACAACCATGTCTCGCTGACCTCGGGGAAGTGTTTGACAATAACACCTGCTAGGTTTTTACTGATGGAATAGTTTCCCTTTTTTATCTGATACAGTCTTTCGGCTCTATTTAAACCTATTTCCCTTGCAAAGGAATTGACATTTAGTCCGAAATATTGTATAACCCGGTCTAATCTTGCCCAATCTGACATATTCAAAATTCTATTTGTGTAAAGATATAAAACATCATGCATAGTTTACAAATTTCAAGCCAAAACGCAAAAACTAACATAAAACCAATAATTAATTGCAAAATTACAATTTATCATTGCTTTCTTATCAACAATTCCATTATCTTTGCACGCAAACATAGTTAAAATAAGCATGTCAACAATAAAAAGAAAACGGAAATAACCCTACTAACATCAACTAATGATAACCTATGAGCTATGGATTCAATTAAAAAAATAAAAGATGAAAAAGGCGTAAAAGAAATCACAGTAAATGAAGTAATGAACTTATTATCAATAAATAAAATACCAATAAAAGATAAAAACTATGTAAAAGAACATCTTATTATAGAAAAAAAACGCAAGACCGATTATTACGAAATTAAGGTCACGGACATCGACGGATCAGTTCTCACCTTTCAGATCGAACTGAAAACTTACCCGTAAAAAATATAAATTCAAAAAAAATTTTTATTACAATATTATATTGTATATTTACAAAATAAATAACTATAAACAAATTACGAGACGAATTAAGAATTAACCGATCTCAAATTAATTAATAAAAACAAATATGAAAATCAAACAACTATCCAAAGTAGCCTTAGCGGTTGCACTCAGTAGTGCGATCATGTTTGAAGGCTGTAAGAAGTATGATGACGACATCACACGACTTGAACAAGGCATCGAGCAGAACAGTTCTGATATCGCCAGCCTGAAAACACAACTTGCGACACTCGCCGCTAACAACGTGGTGGAATCGGTCACCTCTATAACTGGAGGCTTCAAAATCACTTTTAAACGTCCAGATGGTACTACGTTCTCTTATGACATTGTCAATGGAGATAAAGGCGATAAGGGGGATAAAGGTGATCAAGGAAACAACGGTACCTCACCGCTAATCCGTATCAACGCCACAAGTGGCAATTGGGAAATTGCCCAAAATGGGACTGATTACGTCGATACGGGTATCAAAGCAAAAGGTGATAAAGGTGATCAAGGAACGCCTGGTGCACCAGGTCAACCGGGTCAACCCGGAGCACCAGGTCAGGATGGCCAAGATGGTCAGGATGGTGAAGATGGAGCACCAGGGCAAGACGGCTCTGTGGTCACTATCGAAACGATAGGGGGCAAACAATACTGGCACATTGATGGACAAAATACGGGTGTCCAAGCTTATTTTGGCGATATCGCCATGATTGCTACCGATGGAGGCTACAATGTAGTGTTTACCGATGCGGAAGGAAATTCCTCCAGCAGCGTCTTTTTAGCAACAGAAGCTGTCGCGGTTAGCAGCCTAACATTGGTTCCATCTCTTCACAGTTCCAACACACCAGTTGTCCTGTTCCCACGCATTGTCAATAATGCGACCAGCAGAACAACTTACATGCAAGGTTACGCTACTATTACGTATAACTTGAATCCTTTCGGAGTAGCTACCGCCAACTATGAATCTAGCGGATTGTTGACCGAAAAAACAGAGGAAGTATCTTTCCGTTCGTCCGGAGCAACACCAAGCGCAAGTTTTACAAAAGTAGGCGAAGCCAAAACTTTTGGTGACATCACGGTGAAATACAAACCTGTAAACAATACAGGGAACAGCGTATTCCCGAATCCGTCAGGCAATGAGCATTTGCATATCGCATTGCAAGTGAAAAATAACAAAGCAGCGAGCAACCAACAATATGTAGCCTCTCCTTTCAATCTTGCCAAAGAAGAGATCATCGAAACAGACGAAGTAACAATCGAAAAAGCTATTAAAGCATCGGAAACTGCTCCTTACACATTAGTTAATGGTTATAGTTCGGGAGCATTTACCGGTAGTGCGTTCGTGGAGGCAGGCACAGGCACTCCAAACTTATCATTGAGCAATACTGCTGCCGCTGCGAAAACCAACGCGCACTTCACGCTGCACATCCGCAATAACGCCGAAAACGATTTGGGCAGCGGAAATTCTTATGAAGGTGCTATCGAGCTGGAAAAAGAACTAAGAGGTTTCTTCGGCCGTGCACAGGTAGGCAACCAAATTGTATCTATGGACGATAACGGACTAGATGGCTATGACCTTCGTTTTGCGTTAGCAAATCCAAACTCCACAGAAGCAAATTGGCTGAAAGTGGATGCAGCTACAGGTGCCATTTCCGTAAAAGAGTCTACTCCCGGTCAATACAATACGGCTGCTTTGGACAACCATGCAATTGTAAAAGCTGACTTATATGCTACTGCTACTTCAACCACGTCTATCGCGACCCGCTACGTAAAAGTAGGTTTCACACAGGGCGTAATACAACCAGTTGACGTAAAAGGAAACATCAACCATGCTTTAACCAGCACAGCGTCTGCGACGAAAGATGTACAATGGATCGTACCAACAACATTAGATGCAGCGTACAACACCACAGGAAAATCAGCGAACGATTTCCACAATTCTTACAACTGGGTATTTGATGCTGCCGTAAGAACTATTGCTGACCCATCTGGTTCTGCACAGCTTGGTACTGTTCCAACAACATGGTTCACTTTCCATGACATGGACAACACAACACAAGCCGTAACAAGAAAAGTAGAAATCAACCAAACACTGGTAAATCCGGGAACTTACAAATTGACTGGTCGTTACGTTCCAACAGCTTCCAATTCGTCAGATCCGGTGGTTAACGTAGAAATTTTGGTAAAAGTAAGCATCAACGGTAATATCTCTTACGCACCGATCCCTGCTTATTGGGAAAACAATGCAGCACGTGTTTACGGTACACCGAATGGCAGCAGTTGGTACATGGGTGGCGACATGAACGAGTATATCACCTTAAACAACACCATTTCTGGTCCTGGTGTAACATACAACTTCTCTATCCCATCAGCTGATCACCAAGCAATCGCGGCATTCGGAACAGGCAACCTGTCTTCCAGCGCTATCGTTAATGCATTGGGTGGCGAGCAATTGCACGTGGTAAATCCTGCGGCACCGCAACACCATTCCAACGCGGCCCGCGATGCGTTCAACTATATCACAGGATGGACATTTACCAAAAATACCTTCACAGTACGTGTGAACTACTATTTAAACGGTAATCCAGTTCCATTCAAAACTGAATCGATACCTGTTCGTTTCAAGAACCCCGTGAAAACAGTTGTGTTGAAAAACAATGGTACAGCCACCGTAACAGACAAACAAGGCGGCAACAACAATCAGGATGTAGCCCTTCGCAATTTCGTGCGCGTGGAAGATTATCAAGGTGTTACATTATTCAACTATCAAGGCGTCTTGAACACCAACAATGCATATGACAACACGAGGTTACAACGTTATGGTATCACCGTATTCGGCGGTAGCGCATTGAATCCTACGTTATCGACATCTGCGGTGACACTGGATAGGGCATACTACAACAGCAATCCTTCTGTTGACATCTCTGGATCATTACCAGCAACCACTTCTGTATCGATTGTGAACGTGGGTGGATCAGCTACAGCTCGTTGGACGAACAATGGTGCAAATACGATCACACAACCGATCACATTAGTATTCAAGATCAAAGTTGCCAACAGGTACAACGACGGCGCAAACAACAACCTTTCTGACATTGAGCAAGAAGTTAAGGTGGTCGTTAACCCGCAAAACTAATGTTCTATATTATTGAAATACGGAATAGTTCAATTTATTAACAATAGCAAGAAGGTGGTATGGAAACATACCACCCTTCTTCTAAAATTTCCTTTTTTTACTCTAAAAAATTATGAATATAGAAATAATAGAGACCGTAGGCTACATGACTGCCAGCGGCATATTGCTTTTCATTGCACAACGCGTGAAAGCAAAACTTCAAAGAGAACAGTCCAGCTGAACTCCATCAAAATTCTATACATTTGATAAGCTAACAGAAGAAACGCCATGAGAACCAGCCTCTTTCGCTTTATTATTTGCCTGCTCTTTGTATTCCAGGCGTGTAAACATACCGACATCAAACCGGATTACGAAGATAAGTTCCGAACGGTAGTGGTATACTTGGCCGCTAACAATAACCTGGAACTCGAGGCCTATAAAAATATAGAACAGATGGAAAAGTCCTTGGGCGACATCGATGGCAACTTGATTGTTTATACAAAACTACCCAACAAGCGATCATCACTCTATCACATCCATAAGAAAAATGGTGCAAATGCCGGGAAAACAAAGATTAAAGACTACGAGCCGCATGATTCTAGCGACCCCGCTACCATGCGCCTTGTTTTAGAGGACGTTAGAAATCTATTTCCTGCAAAAACGTATGGATTAGTGCTATGGTCGCACGCCACGGGCTGGATACCCAGCAGTAATGGCAACATTAAACTGAAATCCTTCGGAGATGACGGCGGTAGTCAAATGGACATTAAAGACTTCCATTCTGCGTTACCCTACACCTTTGACTTCATCCTATTTGATGCGTGTTCAATGGCAAGCGTAGAAGTGCTATATGAAATCAAGGAAAAAGCGAAATATTTCATTGCATCACCAGGTGAAGTTATTGCTAATGGTATGCCCTATGACAAAATCACCAACGATCTCTTCTCTTCCGACATTAATGCCTATAGTATTTTGGCAAAAAAATACCACAGCCATTACGACAATCTTTCCGGTCTACATCGGTCAGCCACCATATCTGTTATTGATGCTTCGAAGCTACAACACGTGGCTCGGGAAACCAAACAAGTTCTTCTTTCACAACAACCTGCCCATGCAGACTACAACCGTGATCAGGTACAGCGCATGGATTTCGATCGAATTGGAAATCCACTGATCGCATTTGACTTCCTAGACTTTATCGAACAGAATTATAACCATGCCGCCTCCTTTCCAAAGTTAAAAACCGCACTGCAAGAAGCTGTTATATACAAGGCTAACACACCGCTTTTCAACGGTTTTGCAATCGACAAAAATTCAGGTTTAACCTGTTACATTCCCCATCCAGATAATGAAAAAACGGCACACGCGTATTATCGTACTTTAAAATGGTATGCGGACAGCGGCTTTGACAAATTATTATAAATAAGATACAGAAATATTAAATTCACCCTCGATCTGTTCAAGGGCAGTACGCTTTTTAGTTCTGCCTAAAAAACTGTATTTTCGTCTGTTTATTTTTAGAGGAATAAGGCATAGCGTATGCAGTTAGTAAAATTAGAGATTAAAGGGTTTAAGAGTTTCGGTGACAAGATCACCATTAACTTTAATGAGGGTGTAACCGCCATTGTCGGCCCCAATGGTTGCGGCAAATCGAACGTGGTGGATGCTATTCGGTGGGTATTGGGTGAACAGAGTACACGTATGTTACGTTCCGAGAAGATGGAAAACATCATCTTTAACGGAACGGCAAACCGTAAGCCGGCAAACCTAGCCGAAGTATCCTTAACCTTTGAGAATAATAACAAACTGCTCCCGACCGAATTTTCGACTGTTACCATTACGCGTAAGCTGTATCGTAATGGCGACAGCGAATACCGCTTGAACGACGTTAAATGCCGTTTGAAAGATATTACCGATCTCTTTTTAGATACCGGTTTAGGTGCGGACACCTATTCGATCATCGAATTGAAGATGATTGACGAAATCATCAATAACAAGGACAACTCGCGTCGGAATCTGTTTGAGGAAGCATCCGGCATCTCTAAATACAAAGTACGCAAGAAACAGACCTTATCGAAACTCAGGGATACCGAAGCCGATCTGGATCGTGTCGATGACCTCCTTTATGAAATCAACAAGAATCTAAAACAATTAGAAACACAGGCTAAAAAAGCAGACAAATATTTCCAGCTTAAAGAGGAATATCGCGAAGCCAGTGTCGGATTGGCGTATTATCGATTGGAGGGATTCAGTACGGATCTAGAACGCATTGCGGAACAAGAAAAAGGACAGCAAGAGCACATTAAGGAAACATCGGCTAAAATTGAAAGCCAGGAGAATCAACTACGCGCATTGCGCGAGGACATTCTTTCCAAAGAAAAAAATCTTGCTACGCAGCAAAAAAGCACCAACGAATATGCGAATAAAATCCGTAGCTACGAATCTGATAAAAAAATAAAGAATGAGCGTATCATTCATTTGCAGGAAAAAGAAACGCGGATTACGGCCGAACTTAACAACGACAAAAAGCAGTTGGAACATGTTCAATATACGATCAAAAGACTGAATGAGGAGCTTTTTGAGGAACAAGGTAAATTGGATGTTTTTCGGTTAGACATTGACCGCAACCAAACGGAGGTTGAAGAGCTTCGGGGGCAGCAATCATCTGCAAAAGCGAAGCTGGATAGTTTTACCCAACAGAGCAGCGAACTTCAAAACAGGATATATAAACTGGAAAAGGACATTGCGGTACTGAACATTCAAAAAGAGGCGCTACAACAGGAATCGGTACGTACAATGACCGACGCTTCTGCGAAGGTGGAAGAGCTCAACGAGTTCAACAAGGCGGTTGCAGATCTGGAAGAACGGGTCGAGCAGCAACAAACCCAATATGATGCTGCTATGCAAGCGGAGAATGAATTACAGCATCAAATCCATGCGGTTGAAGAACAACTTGACGAAACCCGTGCGCAACTAAATAGGGAATCCCGTTTGGTAGACGCGAAACAAAACGAGTACAACCTCACCAAGTCCTTGGTGGATAATCTCGAGGGATTTCCGGAATCCATTAAATTTTTGCGCAAAAATGCCGGATGGAAGAAATCCTATCCCCTCTTTTCCGATATTCTCTTTTGTAAGGAAGAATACCGTGTTGCAATCGAAAATTATCTGGAATCCGTCATGAACCACTATGTTGTGCAAGACCAACAGGAAGCCGTACAGGCGATTCAGTTATTGAGTGATGCATCCCGCGGGAAAGCAAATTTCTTCGTATTGGATGCTATCCAAACGGTCAAAACAAAGCCTCAAACACCTGAAAATACGATCCCTGCATTAGAGGTTGTTAAGGTAGATAAGAAATACAGCTTGCTCTGCGAACAACTGCTACAACATGTATTTTTACTAAAACCCGAAGCTTCGGATAGCTTGGCAGAGACATTACCTCAAGACGACCTAGTTATCTTACACCCTGAGGGAAAATTCTCTAAAAACCGCTTAGGTTTAAACGGAGGTTCTGTCGGCCTGTTTGAAGGTAAGCGTATCGGTAGGGCAAAAAACCTCGAAAGCCTTAGCAAAGAGATCAAGGAGCTTAACCAAAAAATCGAAAAACTACAGCAGGACGAAGCGGATAACGTAGATAAGCTAGTGACATTACGCACGGCGTCGCAAAAAGATGTTATCGACGAACTTCGCATGGTATTAAATCGTCTGCACAACGAATTGATTTCAGTAAAAACCAAGCAAGAACAATATCAGACGTTCATTACCAACAGCCAGAACCGGAAACAGGATATTGAAAGCAAGATTACGGTCATCCAATATGAATTGCAAAAGGCGGAGCCGGAACTGCAAATATGGAGAGTCGAAGCAGAATCGGGACAAAAGCAATTGGCGGAATTACAACATGCCCATGCCGAAATCGTGGAAGTGCTGAATGAGAAGTCCGCTTCCTTTAATCAAGAGAACATCCGTTTCCACCAGCAGCAAAATAAAGTATCCAGCTTACAAAAGGATTTGGAATATCGGGAAAGCCAACAGGAAGCCTTCGAAGCCCGGATAGAGAAAAATTCGTTGGAATATGAACAGGTGAAAGTCGATATGAAAGATACTTCCCATATTGCAGACCATAATGATGAAGACCTTGTGGCGATGTATGCCCAAAAAGAGGAGCTCGAAAAAGGTCTCCAAGAAATTGAAGAGGATTTCTATACGACACGCCGCATCATCAACGAACTGGAAGAAGAGATCACCCAATTACGACGTAGCAAAGACCAAAACGATTTCCTGCTGTCTGAATTGAAAGATAAGAAGACTGCTCTACAGATTGACCTCAATAGCTTAAAAGAGCGTCTATCGGTTGAGTTCAATATCGACATCAATTCCTTGCTTGAAGGTGATATGCCGGAAATATCCGCTAGCCAAGAAGAATTGGCGACAACTTGTGATAAGCTCAAAAAACAACTGGATTCGTATGGTTCTATCAACCCGATGGCTAAAGAGGCTTACGACGAAATACAGGAGCGTCACACTTTTATTTCTAAGGAAAAAAGCGATTTATTGGACGCCAAAGCATCCTTGATGGCGACTATCAACGAGATAGACCAGACGGCCAATGATAAATTTATGTACGCCTTCAATACCGTCCGTGAAAACTTTGTGCATGTGTTCCGTTCACTGTTCAACCAGGAAGATTCCTGTGATATGGTATTGACCGATCCGGCGAATCCATTGGAATCGGATATTGATATTATCGCGCGTCCGAAAGGCAAGCGCCCATTATCGATCAACCAGTTGTCCGGTGGTGAAAAAACATTGACCGCTACTGCACTCCTATTCTCATTATATCTATTGAAACCCGCCCCGTTCTGTATATTTGACGAAGTGGATGCCCCATTGGACGATACCAACATTGATAAGTTCAACAACATCATCAAAGACTTTTCGAAGAATTCCCAGTTTATTATCGTTTCGCACAACAAACGAACAATAGCCAGCACGGATATTATTTACGGTGTTACGATGGTAGAGCAAGGGGTTTCACGTGTCGTGCCCGTGGATTTGCGGGATGTCGCTTAATTTTTAATAGGATACCATCATGAAACTTCAACATATTATACCCTATAGCAGCAGACTGGTTTTCTTTCTACTGTTTACCTTGTCGATCTCCTGTGCGCAAACGAAATCCGACAGTGGTCCAAATCTTACGGATAATCGTCAGACCAGTAATTTAGCCATGGATACAGCGACATTTGCCGCTGGTTGTTTCTGGTGTGTTGAAGAGCAATTCAAACAATTAGACGGTGTCACTGCCGTCATATCCGGATATACGGGTGGTCATGTCCGCAATCCAACTTATCGACAAGTCACTACAGGCAGGACGGGGCATGCCGAGGCTTGTAACATTATTTACAATCCCGACGAAATATCTTACGACGAACTGCTCGCCGCCTTTTTTGTCGCCCATGACCCCACCCAGCTAAACCGCCAGGGCGCGGACGTCGGCACACAATATCGTTCAGCTATTTTCTACCACAACGAAGACCAAAAGAAACTCGCGGACTTTTACATCAAGCAGTTAGATGACGAAGGCGCATACGACAAGAAGATCGTGACCGAGGTGAGCCCTTATGGTAAATTTTACAAGGCGGAGGATTATCATCAAGATTATTATGTCAATAATAAGAATGAGGCATATTGTCAGATGGTCATAAAACCAAAGCTGGAAAAATTCAGAAAAGTGTTTAAAGGGAAATTGAAAGCAGAATAGTCGTTTACAATGTTGTTTGATTTATCCGTTTTGCCAGTCACGCGCCTTTTGCAGCAATCATTACACTGCCAATATCCACCTCACTTCAAATATATCGATTATTTCTACCAATTTCTGGTCTTCATCATCAATAATGGTAGGGTGTTCTTTACCGAGTTCAAGTTTCTTAATCAGCGTCTGCCTCTCGTCCACAGTCTTACAATACAGAAAAACAGCCAGATAATTGCCTAGTGTCCTTCCTTCGTTATGTACGAGATCTGAACCGTGGACAGTGATCTCATCAGAAAAAAGTGAACCGATAACCACTGGCTTTTCTATGGATCCCAGCTCTTCTTTTTCAAAAGTTTCGAACCGAATTGAACCGCCAAAGCAAGTTTGGTAATAGGTGAGTGCTTCTCTGCAGTTACCGGAAAAAGTAATGAAGACAGCACTCACGAATCTACCGGAACGAAGAATGGTCATAACTTTATTGCCCATCCGGTATTTCCGGTTCTACCAGCTTTATTAATTTGTCCAGTGATTCCTGCCAACCTAGGTAACACATCTCTGCAGGAATCATTTCCGGAATCCCTTCTTGGAGCACTTTCAGCTCTGTACCACATGAAACCTCGTTTAGCCATACGATCGTTGTCATCTCCCCTGGCATGGCAGGATCGTCAAAACTATCGGTGTATTTAATAAACTCATTGGGCTTTATTTCCACATATGTTCCTCCGAAAGAGTGGCCATTCCCGGTACTGAAATTAATAAATGTCATATGGTACTTACCTCCTACTTCAAAGTCCATTTGTTGTACGGTACATACAAAGCCATAAGGTGGTAGCCAAGTAGCGTGCGCTATTGGGTCTGAAAATGCCCGAAAAACCTTTTCGGGACTTGCTTGAATTACCCTGTGTAATGAAACTGAATTTTTCATGATATTAAAATATTTAAGTGAACTATTTATTTTTTACTTCTCCTTTATTTGAAAGTTATTCCCATAACCAACAATACAAAGTTACCGGAGAATAGCAAATCTAAGCTGTTGTGAAAACGACAGCCTTAGGGGTAAATTATGACAAAACTATTTGCTAACTTGTTATCCTAAATAATTTCGTTGCTATGCAGATTTCTGTCTTTGTTCCTGAATATGGGGTTATAGAAGCCGTCACACCAGCATTCAGAACCTTTCAAACCGCCAACGAGTTCTTAACCGTATTCGGCAAGAAACCCATTTTTACAGTTGAGTATGTTGGTTTGCAGGATTACGTACCGGCCAATAACGGGGAGTACATGATTAAAACCAATAGATTACTTAAGGACGTCGTCGAAACAGACTTATTGATCATTCCGCCAACCTTTGGTGATACCGTCAAAGGAATCCAAGCTAATGCAGAAGCGATCCCATACTTTAAAAAGCTTTACGAAAAAGGTTCAAGCCTCGCCAGCCTTTGTATCGGGGCGTTTCTTTTAGCTGAAACGGGCTTGCTACACGGTAAGAAGTGTTCTACACACTGGGCGCATGTGAACGAATTTAAAGAACGATACCCCGACGTGGAAGTCGAAGACGGTGCGATTATCACCGAGCACGATAATATTTATAGCAGTGGCGGAGCAAATAGTCTATGGAATCTGATCTTATATCTGGTCGAAAAGTTTTCCGATAGGGAAACAGCCATTATGATTTCTAAATATTTCGCGTTGGATATCGGGCGCGATAACCAATCTCAATTCGCTATTTTCAAAGGTCAACGCAATCATGGGGACGATGCTATCCAGAAAGTACAGGATTACATCGAAACGCACTATCAAGATAAAATATCCATAGAGGCATTAGCCAATTTAGTACATTTAGGCCGTCGAACTTTTGAAAGACGATTTAAGGAAGCCACCAATAATACGCCTATCGAATATATCCAGCGGGTACGAATAGAGGCCGCCAAAAATTTCTTTGAAGCATCCAGAAAGAACGTCACCGAAATCATGTTTGATGTAGGCTATACCGACACCAAAGCGTTTCGAGATATCTTTAAGAAGATTACGGGGCTTACTCCTATTGAGTACAGAAACAAGTTTGCGAAAGTGACAACCGAAGTTTAACCTAGGAATTATACTGCTGTAACATCTTATACGCCCTTCGTTTCATCTTGTCCTGCAATATCTTAGGGGCAAGGACTTTGATACACTCTCCAAAACCAAGTATTTCACGTTCCAGTTCATAGTTTAACACCACATCCAATCGGATACAGATGCTACCATCTGCCCCCGTTTTCAGAAGTTGTTGCGAAGCATGCATAGGTTTCGTCAGCACGTACGGCGCATTGCTTGGGTCGACCTGCAAGATGACCCGATGCCCCCTATCCCTTTCCGATTTAGTGACCCCAATCGTATCCTCATAGTAACGTTCAAAATCGACGCCGTCGTATTCCACAAATCCTGATTTTGCCATTTCGGCGATATCCTCTATGCGATCCAGCGCGAGGGTGATCAGTGTTTTTCTTTTTTTCGGTTTGCAGATCAAAAACCATCTGTTTCGATATTCTTTGAGCAGATACGGGAAATAAACAGCTTCCTGTGGCGACTGGGATTTAAAGGACTTATACATGATCAGTAACGGGATCTTTTCCCGTATAGCTTTATGTATCGGTGTTATCCAATTCAACCCTTTCAACAACTTATTGCTTTCTAATTGGATACAAGAGGTTGATCTGTTCTCCTGTTTGGAGAGGTTGTTCTCTAATCTGGCGATCATATCGCTCATTTCGTCGAAGTAAGAGAATCCGTTCAGATGTTTTAAAATATCGACCGCATCTCTCATTTTGGACATGTCACCGTCAGATAATGGGGAGTTACTAATAGAATAGCTCGGGTCTTCATACGTATAAAACTTGCGCTTAGCCACAACGATAGGTGCATTATATCCGAGTTTGTTACTGCGCATCAGCTGAATATCGCTTTGTATCGTCCTTTTGGAGACACCGGTATGAATACCTTCCAGTTCGTACAATCCATCCGAAACTTTTTCAATCAGATTGTCCAACGTCCATTTTCGATGTGTTTGCCGTAGGCAATTATCGATGATTTTATAGCGAATTAGAGCCAGTTTATTAATTGACATATCGTTTTTGCGTTTAGCGTGGCGTTTTAAAGTTACTGACTTTATTTATTCTACGCAACGTATCTGCGTAGAATTGATATTTCAAGTTATTTAAGATGTTAAACAGAAAATTATTCCACTATATATCAACGTATTAAACTTTATTAATCAAATACATCGTACTACGCAAAACAACTGCGCATATCCGGTTGCACCTTTGTCATGTCGGGTATGACAATCGTTCTTTGATGAAGAAAAGCAAATCATTGCCATAAAGATATGTGCCGAAAGGCACAAAGAAACCTTTAACTGGAAATGGCGCCCTGGTTTCCGGCAACGGTCAAATCCTCGATCAGTTAAAACAATTGTTTGCTAAATAGCATTCGCAATAAAGAGGCGCAAGGAACAACGTAAAGAGGTTGTTGTTCCTTGCTTACAGGAAAGCATGATTGCTTCGTCACCTTTAAGAAAAATTTTATTTGGCTGAAAATATGTATATTAATAACGAAGAAAATGGAAAATAAAAGAATTAGCGGCAACGATTTACTTGCCCTAGGATACAAAGAAAACCATGCTATGGGCGTGGCGTTAAAGATCAATAAAAAAAGACTGGGTTTCAGTCGAGAACAGATGTTGGCTAAATTCAAGGATGTACTGGATCACCCCGAGTCCTATATGACAGACAACATCTTTAAACCATTGGCAGAGGTACTGTTAAAAATCGATACGATCGAAAAAGAAACGATTTCTTTGAAAGAAACTCCAGACACCTATTCCGTGTATGGGGAGGCCCATATTGAAGAGGGGGCCAAAAAGCAGATGGACGTCGCGATGAAGTTGCCTGTAACGGTTGCAGGTGCCCTGATGCCCGATGCACACCAAGGTTACGGCTTACCGATCGGCGGCGTATTGGCCACCAATAATGCCGTTATTCCTTATGGTGTAGGTGTGGACATCGGTTGCCGAATGGCACTTTCGGTATTTGATTTACCGGCTGATTATTTGGATACCAACCACGATACGTTAAAAGCGGTGTTAATGGGTAATACGCGTTTTGGGGCAGGTCACGGTTATTTGAAACACGAACGCGTGGATCACGCTGTTTTGGACAATGAGCTGTTTGATACCCATGATTTTATCCGGTCGTTAAAGGACAAAGCCTGGACACAGTTAGGCTCTTCTGGTGGAGGGAATCACTTTGTGGAATTCGGCGTGATTGACTTTGCCGAGGCAGACGAAGCCTTGGGCGTAGCGCGCGGGAAATATTTGGCGCTACTAACGCATTCCGGTTCGCGTGGACTGGGTGCTACGATCGCGGGTCATTATACCAAACTCGCTAAGGATATCTGTAAGCTACCTTATGCGGCGCAAAATTTGGCTTATTTGGATCTGAATACCGCCGAAGGGCAGGAATACTGGTTAGCGATGAATCTAGCAGGCGATTATGCGTCGGCCTGTCACGAGGTTATACACGATAAGATCAGAACAGCCTTGGGTGCCGAATTGCTAGCCAAGGTCGAGAACCATCATAATTTTGCTTGGAAAGAGCAATTTGAAGGAGAAGAGGTGATCGTTCACCGTAAAGGTGCTACCCCTGCAAGTAAAGATACCATGGGTATCATTCCCGGATCGATGGCTACCCCAGGCTTCTTGGTAAGAGGCAAAGGAGAAGAGGCAGCCATTAACTCGGCCTCTCACGGTGCCGGACGTCTGATGAGCCGTACACAGGCAATCAAAACGCTGGCATCCGCGGATTTGAAGGCAATGCTGGAGCAACATGGTATTACGTTACTCGGAGCCGGAATGGACGAAGCGCCTATGGCGTACAAAGATATCCATACCGTGATGTCAGCGCAATCCGATTTAGTCGATGTTCTGGCGACCTTCTCCCCTAGAATTGTCCGTATGGCAGACGATGGATCGAGAGAGGATTAAGATGGACAAAAAACGGTTTTGCCTACAAGTATCCAGTTTTGAGATACAAATAGCAGCGGTATTAGAATGATATTTGCATGGTAATCATTAGACAGAAAAACAATGAGTAAAATAGCATTCGTAACCGGCGGGAGCCGCGGTTTAGGAAAAGACATGGCACTGCGCATTGCAGAAAAAGGATTGGATGTCGTCTTGACGTATAAAAGCAATAAAGAAGAGGCTGCCAAGGTGGTGGAAGCCGTTGAAGCCAAGGGACAGAAAGCCTTTGCGGTACAACTGGACACCTCAGAAATAGACAGCTTTGATGCCGTCATTACGGAGGTCAAAACCACGTTAAAAGAAAAACTAGGAAAAGAAACAATTGACTTTTTAGTTAACAATGCGGGTATTGGACTTGGAAATTCCATTGCTGAAACCACCGAAGAACAGTTCGATACGCTTTCGAATATCCACCTAAAAGGCGTATTTTTCCTGACTCAGAAACTTATTCCCATACTCAACACAGGTGGCGGAATTATCAATGTATCATCCGGTCTGGCGAGATTTTGCATGCCTGGCTATGCGGCCTATGCCATGATGAAAGGTGGTATCGAGGTTTTCTCGCGTTATTTAGCAAAAGAACTGGGTAGCAAAGGAATTCGAGCTAATACCATTGCACCAGGCGCTATAGAAACAGATTTTGGGGGCGGCGCCGTTCGGGATAACGAACAATACAATAAAGCTGTTGCCTCGGTTACCGCTTTGGGCCGTGCCGGATTAGCAGAAGACATCGGTGGCGTCGTGGCGTTTTTATGTACAGAAGATGCCCAATGGATCAATGCGCAGCGCATCGAAGTTTCCGGCGGCATGAATATTTAAAACAATTGGAAAGAATATATGAACGACTTAATCCGAATCGATACGATTACTGAATTTCACCGATTTAACGGCATACTGCTTCCTGATCATCCGCTGATCAGCGTGGTAAACTATGCTGATCTGCGTAAAGAAGAAGGACGTTTCCATTATCTGAAATCGTTTTATAGTATTGCCTTGAAAAAAAACGTCGTAGGAAAATACCGTTACGGGCAGCAATCCTATGATTTTGACGAGGGCTTGATGACGTTTTTTGCGCCACAGCAAGTACTTCAAGTCCAATATACCAAGGACGACGTACACCGTTCGCCATCGGGATACATCCTACTTCTTCACCCTGACTTTCTTTGGAATACCAGTCTTGCGGAGAAGATGAAGCGGTATGAATTCTTCGGATATGAAGTCAATGAAGCCTTGTTTTTATCAGAAAAAGAAGAAAAGGTTATTCTCGAAATATTCCGACAGATCCAGCAGGAGTATTCCGGCAATATGGATGATTTCAGTAAAAACATTATTATTTCCCAGATCGAATTGCTTTTAAACTACTCCGAACGTTTTTACAAAAGGCAATTCCTCACCAGGGATCAGAGCAACCACGAAATCTTAACCCGATTCGAAAAGGTGCTAGACCATTATTTTAAAGGCGATACATTGGTAGAAAAAGGTTTACCTACCGTACAATACCTAAGCGATAAACTGCATATCTCTCCGGATTATTTGAGCAGTACACTAAAACATCTTACCGGACAAAATGCCCGGCAACATATCCAAAACACGATCATCGATCGCGCAAAAGAAAAACTGTCGAATACACCACTTTCTGTCAGTGAGATCGCGTACGAACTCGGTTTTGAACACTCCCAGTCCTTCAGCAAACTATTCAAGCAAAAGACGAATCAAACCCCCTTGGAATTTCGGAAGAGCTTTAACTAAAAACTCCCGGTTGTATTAACCGGGAGTTCATTACTAATCGCATATTCACTCTATTAACTCACATTTTCCATGATGTTTTCTTGCTGAAGATACCGCTCCAGGCTGTCGTCCATTTCTTCAATCCACGGGGTGTGATGCGGTACAGCCTCGGTTCCATCCATAACCGATGTATATACCTGGTCACGATAATTCAGTATATTCATCTTTTTATCGTTGAGCCAGCTTTTGAACATCTCCGCTACCTTATCCAGGTTGAATGGAGGATAATCCGTCAACGTTATCAGGTCCTTGATATAATCCGTTTGAAAATCGACGTGTTCGACGTCGGTGGTCGTACTATCTACGTAATCTACCCATTTTTTGATATCCGCTTCGCGTTCCTCCTTAATCGGTAAATCCACACGTCCAAGCATGTAATCACGGGCAAACCACGCCTGTACATCAAACATATTAAACGTATAATATTGGTCTTGCATACCCAGATATATCAAACGCTCGTTGTCATTGAATATAACACCTTTGTACAAGTTATCTGGATATAGGCAGTTGTTTGTTTTCAACCGCAATTCGTCCGGCAGGAACGGGAACTTATGCTGGTAGCCTGTACACATAATCACGGCATCAAATTGCTCATGTGTTCCGTCGCTAAAAAACGCTCGGTCGCCTTCGAAATGCGTGAGCAAAGGTTTTTCCTGGATACCGTCCGGCCACTTCACCCCAATTGGCGCCGTGCGGTACGCTATCGTCACCGATTTACTCCCATGCTTATAGCATTGCACACCGATATCTTCGGCAGAGTAACTACTACCTATCAATAATAACTTTTGGTCAACAAACTGATCGGCGCCGCGGAAATCATGCGCATGCATCACCGTACCGGGAAATTGGTCGATACCCTCAAAG
>PJTZ01000131.1_pt1 | contig 53823 bp, 50 predicted proteins | sample 1512131 | NCBI WGS metagenome assembly PJTZ01 (sample SAMN08177679, study PRJNA422409) | Soil metagenome, whole genome shotgun sequencing project. | reverse complement strand
TTTTCAAGGATTGAAATGGACCAATGACCTCCGAAATGAAGCCGTTTTTTTGGACCGATGACTTCCGAAATAATTGGACCAGTATTCCGAATTAGCTGGACCAGTGACCTCCGTTATAGACAAGAGGTACTGGAGTTGGTTATTCGAAACTAATCGGGTTTAGATTTTTTTATTCCAATAATAGCTGTCGGGGTAAATTCTCCTTAAAGTAACTTGCTGTTGAATACCTTTGAGCAATTGGAAATGTATATTTACCTGTATCAATGCTTCTATAATTTTGTTTTCAAATTGTAACCGTTGATGCAATTTCTCCGCTAGATCTAAACGATCGAGCGATTGGATACAGGAAACAGCAACCCCTTCTGGTTTCCATGACTCGGGTAGCGCTAGCAAAAAACTTTAGAAATAAAAAAGCTCCAATCTTTTGATTGAAGCTCGCGGGGAACATGGGTCTCTGTTAGAACACCTTGAGAGTATTTTAAAGGAAATTAGTAAGATTAACAACATTAATGATTTCGAAGATTGAACTTATTTAATTAACAATAAAACTATAACCGAACTCCAAATTTAAAATGTACATTGCTCAACATCACAATAAGGAATACTATTAACAAACTAATTTGTGTAAAATTTATCTAATAATTCTTGTAATGGTTTTGAAATTATTCCGTCAACTAGGGTATTTTTAATACACGTATAATTCAATATAAAAAAGAAATTAGACATTGTTAACGGTATATTGTTATTGAATTTTGCTAATTCGGACAGTGCTTCTTGTCTATCAATCTTTATTATTGATTTTCCAATCAATGGGTTCTCATCTAGTAATGTTACGATAGTCTCATCTAGGCTGGATTGTTTAAATTTAATTCTAAATTTGGTCCTCATTAATCCCTCCCAATTATGAGCTTTGAAATGTTGATAAGCTAATTCATTAAATAGGCTTTTCATAGCGATATCGTTTGTTTCTAAACTCGCATAGATTCCGTTCAACATCCTCTCTTTTTCTGAATATAACTCCCAATCACTTTTGCATTTGTAACGTAAATTATGGTCTATTTCATGCCATCCTTCTGAAAGTACTGTCCTAAGTTGAAGCTCAAAAGTAGTATCTATTAGTTTGTATTCATTATTTGTATTTTCTATTACAAATTCATTAAACATATTCGTTTCATCCTCTGGAAGAGAATAAACAATATTTGTTCTTTTCGGGGCAAAAACTGTTGCATTAGGGTAGTCTATTTCTTTACTAACCGCAACAAAAGCTTTATCTAAAACTGCCAACGCTAGAGGGATATCATCTTGAAAATAAGTGACTATCCGTATACCGAAAATATCCTGCATTTTTTTTCCCTCTTCAGAATATGGTGTTTTTTCCTTGATTTTTCGATTTATTTTTTCACAAATAGAATTAAAATCTTTTCCCCTAAAAAAAATCCTATATTGAATACCTAATTTTAAAATCTCAGATTCTACCTTTTCCGATAACTTCTTAGCTATAAATTCTAAACTAGATTTACTCATTGCCTTTTAAATGTATTAAATGATTGATGGCTTCTCTTGTTATAAATGCGACGTCATCTTTAAAATGGAGGAATTCCTTTTTCTTCAATGAATCAATTATTCGACTGAACTCTCTATCAGACAAGTCTTCAAACATCCTTTTAACACTAGATAATTTTCTTGGTCTTGGACGTATTTCTCCAACATGAAAGAACTTTTTTAGAACATCTTCTTCAGTGATTTCCGTAATATTTATAAGTTCATTCCCATTATTAATTACATAATCAATTCTTTCAAGAAAATCATTGTTATCATTGCAAACATACACTGCAAAATCATTGAATGAAATTTGGGCATTTGTCTCGATAATCTCACAGTCGAAAAACCAACAATTTTGAAATGAAGTATTAGTAAAAACTTCTAAATCAAATGTGCAAGAATAAAAAGACACGCCTGAAAAAGCACTATCAACGAAGCGTGCTGGTGAAGTAAAATTTATGTGCTCTATCTTTTTATCAAAAATATACAATTCGGTAAATTGTCTTAAAAACCCTTTCTTTAAGGAATAGTCTAGTTCGAAATAAAACTGATTATCAAAGGAATTACTTTTTTTTGTAAAGCTTTCCCACAATAGAAATTGGCTTATATCTGATGCGATTTTAAAAGCATCTACGGATTTATATGCAAAATCTTGTGGGATTACCTTATCTAAATTTTTGGATTTTGAATCGAAAGTATTTATGATATTTTCTCCTGTAAAATACCCCAATATAAAATCATTTATGAATCCAATTTCATCATTTGTTTTTCGATCTAAAAGCACATGATTTGAGAGTATTTCGGAAAGTTCGTCGATTGTTGGTCGATTTTCGGCTGGATATCTATTTAGACTATCCACCAGTAGGTCGTAGTTATAATCCTTAATGATTTCCTTTATAGTTTCTTTTGACTCAGAGGTAATATTTACCTCACAAAAGAAACTATTCAAGCTACAAATGATATTCCATTGTTCATCAAAATTGAGCTTTAAATTCTGTCGATGAATTTCTCTTTGCAATAGAAAGCTAAAATATCTATCTATCAAAGTGCCATTTTGATCAGTCAAATATTCTTTTAATGTTTCTAACGAAACATTTCTTAAATACGAAAGCAAAACTGGATTACAGATTTGATCAATTGGAAATTTTTCCGTTTGAATAATGTCTAGTTTATCTTGATTTAACCAATTTTCAATTCGAGGTTGCTTTATTTCAATTCTAACTAATTTGAAATTGTTAGAGGATTCGTAAATTGATTTCAGAAACTCTTCACTATTGAAGATTGCTGTTTTCCTTGTTGTGATTATAATTTTTGCCTTATTTTTCAACAAGTCGATGATTGTGGTCAGCATACTTTCCACATCTTCTTTATTACTCTCTTTTGTGATCAATTCATCAAAACCATCAATAATAAGCGGTATCCTGCCTTTATAAATTTGATCTAAAACAATTTTTTGTTTAATGCCGGTTGGAAACTGCTCATCTATTTCACTCAATAGAATGTGTTTAAATATTCTAGCCTCTCGGTTTCTTGAAAGTTCTGTAAAAAAAGGTAGATTTTTGGAATAACTATTATCAAATACATTCAACAACTCATATGCAGTACATGTTTTTCCGAATCCTGCCGGTGCTTCTATAATCATAAACAAAGCTTCCTCATTCTGGGAAACAATTTCAGCTATTTTTGAAACTAGCGAAGTATCATTTAAACCATCGTAATTTCTATTTTCCAAAATTTCAAAACTTGAATTATGGGACAAAAGGTCGTAAGAAGAATTAATATAGCTATAGCTACTTCCTTCCGGCAAATTTTGAATCTGCCTTTTCGTAAAATTTTTATATCGATTTTTTATATCTCTTCCTAATGGTGTTTTTATAAAAAATCCTTCAAATAAATATTCTTCTAGTAAATCAATTGAAGATAAAGATCTTACTTCCGTTGCAAACCCCAAATCTGAATAGCTTTGTTTCAGCTTTATTGGATTGAAATCTGGATTGATTAATAAAATTTCAGCTGCATGATACATTCCATAGGCTAACGTATAAATCCTTACGTCTTCGTTGGAACTTTCCGCAACGGAATAATTATATGATTTAAAAAGATTATCAACTTGTTCTATTAAGGAACTCATGTTAGTAGTTAATAAAAAATTAATAATTTGTATGTAACGAGTTGCTCTATGTTACAAATACCGCTATTAATATACATAAACTTTGTAAAAATTATGACCGTTTTTACATTTTCTTTCTATTCGTGCAATCTCTTAAAGTTGTGCCAATCGTTGTCTTTTGAAGAAAATTAATAATATTAGAATTTCTGTTATTAATTAATGTTGAGTACAACAAATGGGAAACAATAGCAAATAGTTTCTCGTTTAGATTTTTGTATATAACGCTATAAACTTATAAAATCACTTTTTGGGCAAAAGTTAAAACGGTAAGTCATCTTCGTCATCCATAATTGATTCTGTTGTGTTGACATTACTTTCTTCATCTTTGAAAACATCACTGATCTGGTCAAGCATTTCTTTAATTTTTTCTTTTTCTTCATCGTCTAGACCAACATATTCGGTTTCGTCAATTTCTTTACTGTCTAGTAACTTCTTAACCATTTCGGTGTAGCTAAAATCGATTAAAACTGTTCCGTCTTGAATTTGGGTTTTAATATCGCCGTTATCTTCTTTTATAAATATTAGTTTCATTATTCACTAAATTTTTTAAGGTTATATTTTTTAACGCGTTTCTTTATAGACGATTTTCCGCCATCTGTTATCTCTGCAATGTAATCTACAACACTCTTATCCTCAATATAGCCTTCTAATGCACATGATTTAATAACTATTTTGTTGTCCATGTTCCTACATAAAACAATATTTTGAGCATCAGCTAACATAGGAATTGTTGCATTGTGAGAGACCAATATCACCTGTTTTTTAGCTTTAATCCTTTTAATAGCACTGACAAGTCCTTTATTGATATAATTTGTTGCTAGATTATCCTCGGGTTGATCGATTATTATTGGTGAGATGTCATCTTCATACCCCAGAATTAAATCTAGTATCACTGATGTTTTCCAACCTGGACTTAAAGCATCAAAATCTTTCCCTTCTTTCGTTATAATTTTATAGTTCTTTCGATTCAACCCTTCAAAGTCGCTATAAATTTTCTTTTCGAAATCATCATAATTATAGACTTTTGGTGACTGTTTTTTGTGATTTTCTTCAAAGAGAATATTGGGAGAAATGTTCTCAAATTTATCAATCTTTATCTTTAAATAATGGTTTACGATCTCGACAAATTTCTCCTTATCTAATTTAAAAGCATTTTCAATATGTAATTTATGTCCCATTGATTCGATAATTTCAGAATCAAAGTTTAAGGAATAATTCGACATCTTATCTAAGATTGTCTTAAATTTCCTTGAAGCTTTTACATATTCCTTTAATGTGTTTATTAGTTTTTCAAAATGCTGTTTTTTGTGTTGATCTTCAGAATTGTTTTCTTTAAGAATAATATCGTATTCTCTCTTTGAGTTAAATACAATTTTTCTGACGTTGTTTTCTTTAATATAGCTATCATACGCAATCTGTAATTCGGATTTTAAGTCAATAACAAGTGACGAATCATGTGAAACAAAAGGATATTTTGAAAGAAAATCATCGACTTCATTTAAGTAATCGATATATTCATCGAATTTTGGCTTTCCAAATTCTAGTTTTACTGTTTCTAAATCAGATGGTAATATGTTTTTAAAAGGATTAGTACGTAATTCTCCTTTGACGATTAATCTAGAGATTATTGGGATCGTATTTAATACTTGGATTTCTTCAGCAATAATTTTTACATTTTTAATAAGTTCCTGAATATCTTGCTTAAATGACAATAACCCTCTATTTATTTGTTCTTTAACTTCATTATCACCGGGGAACACACTTTTTATAATGTCTATATCATCAATTTTATTCTCTGAAACATTATTCACGACACTCATTATGTAGTTTTGGGATAAAAAATGAGGAGTCATTCCGGATGGATTTTGAACTATTGCTTTGTCAATTTCATACTGTTCCAAATAAATTGAACTTTGAGTACTTGATGTGATATTCCTATGAATTGAGTCTACAAATAGCGATTTCCCACTTGATGAGCTACCTATTACAACGTTTAGTCCAGCAGTGAGTTCAGCATCGATCTCTATATTATCTTTTTCGAGTTTAATACTCTTGATATGCTCAGACCAAAATTCCGGTTTAATATCAGTATAAATTAGTCTTGAAGATTCCGATAAAGAAAGTCTTAATCCATTGAAAGTTGGATTTGCTAACATCCAAGTAGGAACAAACGGATTTTGATCCTTTCCGTGTGGATAACTATTTGGGTTGTAGTTATCACTGCAAGTAATAAGATTTACAAACTCATTGATTCCAAGTCTGGTAAAATATTCTTGAGTTTTTTCTAATCCACTATTACCTCTCGCTGTAAAACCATCAAATTGATTATAGTAAATACTTTTCTCTAAGGTTGTGTCAAATCGAACACCCTCTGGAATTGAAGTATCAAACGTGGCGTGAGATTGTCCTCCATGAGGTAATAGTATAAATTCATAACTATCAAACTCGTTAATTACCTGTTGTATTGTTGGTATAGTTGGACTTAATTTCTCGACAACCTTTTCTGGGTATAGCTTATCTAATTTAACGTTTAAGTCGTCTATTATTTCAGTAGTTATTTGCTCTAAATCAAAATATATATGACAATGATATGCAGGACAGTTGTCATAATTTTTAATATGAAGTTCAACACCTAATATTATATTTATATCAAGTTTAATAGCTGCTAAATATGCTTCTTTATTTATGGTATTGTGGTCAGTTAGAGATATTAGAAAATCAGAATTATGAGTAAAAGCATTAATTTTTTGAACCAATAGGTTTATAGGATAATTGACATCCAAGTTATTTGGATCATCTGATGTGTGGATGTGTATATCTACAAAAATTGGATTCATGGTTGTTATAGTATTGTTTTTTTGTTAAAGCTACGTCGAAGCGTTTTGTTTTTGTACCTATTCATAAACATTTAGATTCACTCAACGATAATTTACCAAATATGCGGAATTTACCGATGTCAATCAAGCAGATAAAATTGGCAAAGCACTTTTAGTCAACTAATAATATAAATTCAATTCGTTATTGATATTAAAAAATAACAGGGACTTACAAGTCCCCATTATCTGTAAATGAATAATAGCTTTCATCGGTTAGAATGATATGGTCTAATAACCGTACACCCATAATATCACAAGCTGTTGCTATTCTTTTGGTTATCATTTTATCCGAATCACTTGGAAATAATGCCCCCGACGGATGGTTGTGGGCAATTGCCACTTTCGTAGAATGGGATAACAAAGCACAGGACATTATTAGTCTCACATCAACTGCAACAGCATCTAATCCTCCGTCACCAATCCTATAATATCCCACTATATCCAATTGGTTGTTAAGATAGAGTGCATAGAAACTTTCACGGACATCAATCTCGTCCTTGTTCCAAATAGACCTAAACGCTCTTTCCAAAGCCTTTGAGCTTCTTACTTTGGTAAAAGCAGATACGGACAGCTTTGCGTTTCTACGGTACGAAAGGCATAGTTCATTAGCGATAAACTCGTTCTTTTTCATTGCGTTTAATATTTAAAAAAGTAAAAAAAATTAATTAACGCCACCTACGAGCCGAGCCAAGTTTGACTAAGCAAAAGAAAAAACTGCGGAAAATGGGAGGCTCCGCTCGGAACGAGTGGATACCTATTTTGTGCAGTTTTTTATTGGGTGCGGTGGATTGGTGGGTCGGGGCTTGTCAAACTGGCGAAGTAAATTTGTGAGTAATTAATTGTTCCCCCGAAGCACTCAAAAACATTATCTCGTTCCTAACCGAACGTATCCGGTTGCTGATAGGGATAGTTTTAGGTCGTTTTCAAAAAGTTAAAAAGCACTTTTTGCCCGCAAGGGCCGCGCGCAAAAAATGGCTCTGTCACGTGTAACACATAAAAAAGTAATAGGCGATTTGTCTAAACCGCCTATTGCTTTTATTGTGCCTGTCGTATGGTCTTACGCCTGTTGGGCTTGATGACCTCGCACCCGTATTTTACTTTAATCTCGTCCAGAGACATATTACTGCCTTTTCTGACTTTAAAAAGGTCGCTACGGTAATACCAAGCCTGTTTTTTCTTGGCAAAGAACAAACCTGCTTCCCTTAGCAATTTGCGCAGGGGTTTTGTGTCGCCTGTTACCCAAATCCAAAAGCCGACCAATTCGATTTTGATATATGGTAGGTGTGCAATCTTTTCTATTACTTCCCTGTACTCCTCGGAAAACCTTACTTTCTGCTCGGTCTCCTCGCTGTTTAGGTTTTCGCCTTTGATAATCTTTGCACTTGCAAACGCATATTCCTGGTTTATTTTCTGCATGGTCTCGGTGTCTCCGCCTCGGTCGGGATGGTTCTCCATCGCCAATTTTTTGTATAATTGGCGTACCTCGTCAAGCGTTTTGCAGTCGTTAAAATACATCATAACAATAAAGGAATTAAGCCCCCATTTAGGGGGCTATGTGAAACAAACAGGTTAATTAAACAATGGGAAGTTTAATATCCGCTTCGATTTCGGCAAGCCTGTCAAGGCACATGTTTTTGACGAAAAGCGCAACGGATTTGATTATGACCGGATTTTTGGTCAAAAACTGATTGCGGTTGTCGTCCTCAATGGTGATTTTACAGCCTTGATAATAATTGCTGTCGGTCTCGTCCGCATCATCCCTTAGCTCAACCTCGAATTTATCCAAATTGGCAATGGTGTCTAAAAGTCGGTCACGCTGTACTTTCTTGCGGTGCAGTTCGGCAACGAGTTGAAGCGTTTCATCAAGATTAGGGGCAAATTTCGGTTTTTGCTCCTGCTGATCTGTTGCCGTTGCTTTCTTCTCGGCTGTTCCTGCCTTTGTGGCGGTTTCCTTTTCGGGCATCTCAAATTTGATGTCTTTCTTTTCCGCTTTGGGGGCGGTGGTTGCATCTGCCGTTTTGGTTTCCTTACCGTTGCTGATAACTGTGTTTGCTACTGCTTTTGTGTTCTTGTTATTGACTGCTGTCGTTTTCATGATATTAAAATTTATGTGTAAAAAAATATTGTTTAAAAAGTTCCGATAAGTAGGCTATCAGAGGGGGCGCACGTGTGGCTAACTGTGTTTTTGTCAAATTTTCCATGTCCAAAATTTTTAAGCGAAACCCGAGGACACAGCCCTCTGGCTTTTTGTTAGAAGACCGCTCCTTACCATCCCACAGTAAGGCAAGGCTTTGGGCAAAAAAATACCTCGGGAGCGAAGCGAGCAGGGAAGATTTTTTTGAACAAACCCCTTGGGGCTTGGCCTTGACGACTGGGGGATTGTGGGGAAATTTGCTAACGAAAAGGCCAAAGGAAATTCGCCTACTACTGATAATAAAGGGTTATCAAGTAGGGTTTAGATTGGGACGAGAAACAGGCGGAAACTTAGTTGTGAAATGGAAAGGTTAGGAAATAGACAGGTCGGGGATTAGGTCAAGTTGATGGGAAAGTCGGGCAATAGAAAAACAGGTCGGCTTGGGAAATGGGAAGCCAATTCGGAACAATGGGACTTAGTTCGTGGGAAAACCTATCTGACCTTTTGGTAGATGACCGCTCCGTCCCTTGTGGGGTATTCCAATGTACCTGCTTCAAGGTCTAACTTTAAAATATCCACGGTATTGTACATGGGGTGGGCAATCCTAATGGTGGTATCGCTGGACTGCAACTCACCGACCGATGTTTTGCCCCCGCCGTAGTTGTTCCACTCGCCGGCTACTTTATTTTTTGGTCTCTGGGGGTCGTCTTCTTTTGCCGAAGACCAATTCGCTATGATGGTTATATCAAGATTACCATCTTGATTGGTCTTGATCTCCAATGTGTCCTTAAAATAATCGAAAGTGTTTTCACGTTCCGAAGCGTAAAGCCCTGTTACTTCTGTCTGTAAATCTGCACCACCGTTCCCCGATGTACAGGCGTAAAGGAGCATTAGCGAAAGGGTTGCGCAAGATAGTGTTCTTATGTTTATCATAACTGTGTTCCTCCCAATGGTTGTACCCAAATTTACCCAATTTGGTCAAAGTAATCGGATAGGAGGAACGGGATTAATTCCCGTTCCGACCTTCCACAGCACCGTACGTACCGTTCGGTATACGGCGCTTCCCTAAGTTGTAACACGAACCCGCTTGTATTCTGCCAGTAAAGATGGGTATCCCAGCTGTTTAAGATAGTCGTTGGAAAGGGTTGTTGACAGTATCCAGCTGTTAGCTATGTGCCAATAACTTTTTCTTGTATGAGCCCATTCATACGCTTTGTATTTATTCACACCTAGTTGCACTAGGTTCGTGATTTTAGTCTTGGTTCGTTTCCATTGTTTCCACTTGACCATACGTAGCCGACGGCGATACCACTGATCCATAACGTGAAGATTCGTTTCCATATCAGCTAGTTTAAAATAGTGCATCCAGCCAGTGAGGTATTCCATAAGGTAGAGAATTCGCTGCTCGTCGCTCCAACCCCGACTGCGACCGGTTAATGCTTTAATTCTAGCTTTCATCTTCTCTAGACTTTTAGGGTGAATGCGTAAACGGGATTCCCCTTTGTAGTTGTAGAAACTATAGCCCAGAAATTTAATCTTGGATACATGACTCACCACACTTTTCTCTTTGTTGACTTTGAGCATTAGCTTACGCTCAACAAATTTAGTGATAGATGCCATCACTCGTGAGGCGCTCCGTTTACTACGACACAGAATCATAAGGTCATCAGCGTAGCGTACAAATTTGTGCCCTCGGGATTCAAGTTCTTTATCCAGTTCGTTAAGCATGATATTGCTCAATAGTGGACTTAGTGGCCCTCCCTGAGGTACACCTTCTGTAGTTATTGTAGTCCTTCCGTTTATTTCTACCCCTGCTCTCAGGTACCGATGAATAAGCGAGATCAGCCTCCCGTCTTTTATCTTATGCGATAGTAATTCAATCAGTTTACTGTGATTCACCGTATCGAAGAACTTTTCTAAGTCCATATCTACTGCATACTTGTAGCCCTTTTGAATGTATTCTCTGCATTTGATAAGCGCTTGGTGCGCATTTCGACCAGGACGAAACCCGTAGCTATGGTCACTGAATTCAGGTTCGTAGATTGGCGTGAGGATTTGACTAATGCCCTGTTGGATGAGTCTGTCAACTACCGTTGGGATGCCTAGCATGCGCTTTGACCCATTGTCTTTGGGAATTTCAACCCGTTTTACTGCAGAAGGGGAATAATTCCCTTGCCTGATGGATACTAGAAGTTGCTCTTTGTGCTCTCTAAGATAATCCCCTAAGGATTCGACTCCCATCTTATCGATACCGCCAACCCCGCGATTACCAACTACTTGTAAATAGGCTGCATTTAGGTTCTTGCGGTCAAGGAGTTTCTCTAGCAATTCATCTGCTTTTGGGTTTGTCTCTGTGAGGTTCTTTTCAATCATCCCAATAAAAGTCTGCCCTCCCACATAGCCTTCGGGTTCCGCCCTATTCTTTTGTGACCAGGTTGATAAATCGTTATCAATTTTCTGCATTCTTCCTTTCATTAGGTAATTTTCATGTATTGCTCACTAACTTAAGGTTCATTCCTTCCTTGCCAGGTCGTAGGCAAGTACTACGAAATCGGCTGACTTCTCACAGCTAGCTTTACTCCTTGTTTCTGAAAAAAAAAAACTTCCACAAGTCTGTGAGATCTCCCCGGGTAAGAACGATAACTTTCCTCTCATGTGTCTGCTACATTTACCTTGATGCTTCTGTACAGTATAGGACTTTAGTTTGTGTTGCAACCTTATCCAGCAACTTAGGCCTTATATGTAGTTTCTGTCCGTCAGACCGAGAATTTGCCTAATGCTTCCTTCAGATTCCACCTCACGGTGGACACCCTTGCCTTCGGCTAGCACTTCCAACTGTAATGGCGTGTTCGGGACTTACACCCTAGAGTTATCGCCCATGCCGGGCGCACAACAAAAAAGGCATCGGAAACCTATTGATTCCGATGCCTTTGGGATATAAGGTAAATCTATTCGGGCTATCTTGCCATCCGTGCCGTTCTTGCCTCGTTCTGGTTCTGTCCAAGCCCCATAACGTTTGCCCTTGACTGCGAGAGATCTTGTCCCTCTTTGAGAAACTGCTCACGCATTACAGGTTTGCCGTCTTCCCTAAAGAAATTGATGTTTCTAAAACGTACGGCAACTTCAAGGCGTACCTTTTGGGTTTCGTTGTTCTGGTTTTCTACGGTGACCAACGGTGTATTTCCGTTTCGCACACTTGCTTCCAATTTCTCGGCGGTTTCGGGCTTTTCCATTTCCTTGATACGGAATTTTTCAAGCGTTTCGTTTACGTCGAAACCATAAGCGGGGTCATTGTACTGGTTCATCGGATAGTTGCCGTACCTGTCACGTTCCTTGTTGAAGTTGAGCGTTACCCATGCTTGGTAGCCAACGCCTTGAAAGTTCAACAGGTCATCCCGATACACGGCATTTCCCAACATAAGATTGCCTGCCTGCTCTTTGGTAAACCCTTTTCCCGAATCAATGTAAAAGGTCTGCGGTAATGGGGGCTGACTGTACGTCTGGCGAAACGAACGCTCGGTGTAAATCATTTTCGAGTTTTCAATCTGGGCAAGTTTCGTCCTGCTTCTTACATCCTTGCCGATGGCAAGCTCACTGTTCGGCTGTTGTTTAAAATAATCAATGGCTTCATAAGGGGTTTCAAATTTCCGTACGAGGCTTTTCCCTTCCTGTTCCGCTGGACTGATGACCATATATTTGGATTCGGGTGTACGGAGTTTGTTCCTGTCCACTGTCACATCGAATTTGTTGAAATAGTAAAAATCGGATTGAGCCGATTTTTTGTAATGGAGCCGGTAATCAACCATCCCCTTTGCCGTTTCTTTGGATTCGTAGAGCTTAAACTCCGGAATGTTCTTTTCCATCATTTCCTGCATCTTTGCAATGGATTCCTTTGAGAAACCCAATGCTTTCATTTCGTACTGTCTGTCTTCGAGATTACTTAAATTCATGGCGTATTGTTTTTATTGTTTATAAAATTTAAAGTCTGGGGCATTGTCGGTTCATCATCTTTTTATGCGTAGAAGAACCTGTTGCCCCGGCTTTATTCTTACTTTTATCTTCCGAAGTCTTTTGCTTACGGCACTACGTGCAGCGTCAATTCCCGCACCTGCTATCTGTGTGGTCAGTGAATTATCCAGACCATAAAGCCCGATACCACCAATTGCCCTGTCCGCACCCATATTTGCCGTTTCGCTGATTACCGCTTCGGGAGCGTCCAACCCTTCGATACCGTCAAGTCCGTACACAGCGAAGTTGACGGGGATAATGGATGTGCCGAGCCTTATATTGGTCACGTTGACCAAAAGGCGTTGATTGGCAATCCTTGCGATACCGAATACCTCGTGCCCTTTGGGTATGGCAAATCCATCAATGGTCACGGTGTCCTCAAGTCGTAACCTAACGGTCGCTCCCTGTACAACCCTTTTCTTGTCGAGTACGGTCGCAGGTATTGCCCTGAATACACTATCTACGGTAAGCGAATCGGACAACATCCGTTCACGGTTGGCGACACGCTCGGGGTGCTGTATGTCGAGGATGTTCCTCAGCATATCGTTAAGCTGTTCGGTTTCGGGGTCGGGTGTTTTTTCCTCCTGCATATTGTTCATAAGCTGTTCCAACCTGTCCACATCGTCCTGAAACGATGGGTTGACCGGATGCACTTCGGAGAGTGCTATACTGCTTGCCCTTTGTTGGGACATTGCACGCCTTTCCACCTCGGGTTCCTGCAACCTCTTTTCAATCATGTCGAGTTTTTCGCTGATCTGGGCGGTGCGTTCCTCCAACTCGGTACTGTCCTCAAACCCGAAGTCTTCCGTGGTTTCTTCCTCAAAATCTTCGTCCTCGGGGTCTGTTTCATTTTGGTTCATCCTGTAAAGGGACAGCTTGTCGGTCGCTTCGTCTTTCCGAAATGAGGCATCCGGTAGGGAGATATTGATGCCCAACTCGTGTGGGTAGATAGGGTCTGTTCCTCTGCCACCACCGAGGGCATAGAATACGAGTGCCAATATCGGCACGAAGATTAACGGTAACACCAATAGTGCTTTCTTTTTGCGTTGTTCCATAATTATTGCTTTTTTTAAATGTTAACTATTGCGTTTACTATCAGATAAAGACAATGCAGACCGATCACGAGACAGAATGCCAAGAGCAATCCCTTAGCCCTCTTTTTCGTGAGGTTTTCCGTCCGTCTGTTGAGCCAGTCCGCCATTTTTCGCTGTTGGGTCTCCAATGCCCTTTTTGTCCTTTTCATCCTTTTTACTTGTTTTCGTTCATGACCGTTTCCCACCGTTGGATAAGGAATCCGTGTGGATTGTTGTCGCTTCTGCCCACGTTGCGGATTTCGCCTTTTGTGACCAGATGTCTCCGAACGGTCGAAGTACTCCTAATGATGGTCTGTGTGGCATAGCAGGTAAATCGGTACGGTGTCCTGTCCGTTTGAAGCGATATACTGTCCACTTCAATTCGTGTAGATATGTTCGCCGATATGACATTGGCATAGAATCCCTGTTCCCGTAGGTTGTCGTGTGCCCTTTTTGCACTGATGTCGGCTAAGTTGAAAGCCTTTGCCATGTTTGCCTGTATCACTTTTTCATCGGGGTCGAGCGTAAAAAAGTGTCGGTGGAAATTGCCGATATGGTTGCGCAGTTCAACGGGTAGGTTTTCCGTTCTTCCCTCGCTGAACGCTTCGAGTGCCTTTCCGTTGGATAGGATGTAAATCCGCTCCCTCTCTTCTCTGACCATCCGATATGCCGTAAATATGGCGTATATGCTGACCACGGTACAGGCGACCAAAAACAGCAAACTGAATGTCCTGACGTGCCGAAAGGCGGTCTCTATATTTCTCAACTGTCTAAACATGGTATTTTGATTTTATTGATTCTCGATTCTTATTCTTTCTTTCCGGTGTCCACCTTGCTCTTGTCGTTGCTACTGCCCTTTAGGCTGTTATAAAGCTGTTTTCCCAATTGTGAGTAATTCCCTGCAACTGTTCGGAGAGAATCACTGCCCATTGCCGAACCCTTTTGGGCTTGCCCCATTATCGTCTGTCCACCTGTGATTACCGTGGTATTGACACGTTGGAGCAGTGTATTCTGTCCGCCTGCTTGAATGATATATCCTGCTACGTTGGGGACGGAGAAAAAGCCAATTATCCCGATAAGCAAAAAGACGAGGTAGGCGGTGTCCGTACTGCTGAAAAAGGTATCGCCACCGCTCTCGATCTGTGAAATATCAAGCTGGAGCATCTTCTCCTGTATCTTTCCGAGTATGCTCCCGAAGATGTTGGCGATGGGCAACCACAGGTATATGTTGACATACCTCGCAATGAAGTTGGTCAAGGTGTCCTGAAATCCGTTATATACCGAAAAGCCGAGCACCAACGGGAACACGATGGCAAGCACAATGAGGAAAAACGTCCGTAGTGTACTGATGCAGAGGGATGCCCCGAGGTAGACCACTTCGAGCACCTCCTTTAGCCATGCCTTTATCGAGTTCCTAAAATTATAGGACTGCTTTTCCATCCAAAACTGTATATCGTTGGAAATCCCGTTCAGCCAACGGTCTTCAGAACGGTTGGTGTCTTCGGGATATTTGTACTTGTACCATTCCTCCCTGTTCCCCGTGCCGTCTTCGCCGACATATATCTGCCATTGCCTTGATTTTTTGACGGCGTTCTCTTTCTGTGCCAATAGCACCTCTATTGCCCTGTTGCTGTTATCGACCATTGCCGAGGTTGCGGTAACGGTTGGGCTTAGTACGGAGTTGAGAATGGACAGCACGGCGGGAAACAGGATGATGGCAAGTCCGAGGGCAAAGGGGCGCAATAACGGGTAAAAGTCGATGGGTTCGGCCGATGCTATCTGTCGCCATACACGCACGGCAATGTACCAAAGTGCGCCAAAGCCCGCTATGCCACGGGCTACGTCGATAAGGCGACCGCTAAGGGGCAACATTTCGTTATAGATGTTGTCAAGTACGCCCTGCATTCCTGTAAGGGTACTGTTTATTTCCTGTGCCTTTCCGGTTATCGGAAAGATAATGGACAGGGCAACTATGGTCAATAAACCAATGGTCTTTTTCATTTTTTCTCCTTTCATTTCTGTGATTTCAACATAGTTCCCAATCCCTGCACCTCACGTTTTTCGTTCTCCCGCATAAGCCCGAGTATCCGTGCCTCATCGTTGAAATAGCGGACAAAGGCGGACATTTCCTGCGTCTTGGCGTAGAGCATATCAATATAGCCCAACCTTTCGTCGTCGGTCATCCTCAGATTGGAAGCGGTGATGACCATCAACAGTTCCTCGATATTGCGTAGGCTCCTGTTTGTGATATTGCCATAAACGGAGAGCATATAATCAATCTCGTTTACGGAGAAATTGCCCGATGACCGGAACAGTCTCTTTGCCCGACCGTATTCGTCCATGATGTTCTTTTGCAGGGCAATGATGTCGGCTACCCTGCGGTATTTTTTGATGGCGGGATTGACCTGCATCAGCCCATCGAGAAAAACATCGTGGATAGAGAAATTACCCCTTGCAATATCCCTTACGGCATTGTATCCGCCTGTCAGTACATCGTAGCCCTTTTTCATGTCCTCCAAGATGTTCTTCAACTGGCTGAGTTTTTCAACGTTCAACAGTAACTGCTGTATCTCCTGTGACTGTCCGTGTGCTTTTGAAATTCCGAACAAGGGCAATACGGCACACATTCCGTACAGTAGGATTCTCTTAATCCTGTTCATCATATAACCTCCTTAGTTTTTGTAGTGACCTGTCTTCGCTTTCCGATACCATGCGCCACGTTTCCAGTTCTTCGGCAAACCATCTTGCGAACAGCATCTTGTCGGTAGCTTCACGGTGTATGGCATTCAGCTTCTCCAACCTATTTGCATCGCTCATGCTCGTCATGTCGGCGGATATAACCAACAGGAGTTCGTCCATATCCCGCTCACACTCCTTGATAAGATTTCGCTTGATGGTCATGAGGTAATCCCGTTGTTCCTGTCCAAGCTGTTCGGGGTAGCGCAGGTTGTCGAGTAGCTTTGCGATGGTGCGTTGCATGCCCAATATCTCCGCTATCTTCGGATTGTTCCTGACAACGGGATTTATGCTTTGCAGATTGGTAAAGAACAGGTCGTGCAACCCAAATTCCCCGCTTGTAAACCCTCTGACGGTTTGCAGTCCGTCACGGGCAATGTCGTAGCCTTTCTTAGCCATAGAGGAGTATGCCCGCAATGCCACAATCTGCTCCAAGAGGTATTTTTTCTGCGTTTTCTTTTGCTTGAAAAACTCGCTGAAAGTCTGTGCGGACAGCACATTTGGACATAAAATTGTCGTGAGCATAAGGGGCAACAGCACCCTCCATGCCCATATTTTCTTACTGTTCAATTCCATAGATTTTCTTTAAGCGTGATACTTCGTCCAATGAGTTTGCTCTTTGCAGGCTTACTCCGATATTTTGGCGGTTGAACCGCTTTAGGTCGTTGAGGTTTCCGTTAATCCTGTCGGTAGCCTTGTTGATGATTTCCAGACGTGATACGTCGGACATCTGCGTGCCGAAGCTGTTGACCACGATCAGGATCTCGTCTACGTTCTTGATGCTCTCTTCCAAAATCCCCGTGTAGATCCTTTTCATATTTTCGAGTTCGTCGAGGGAAAAATGGCGGTCTTTGGTAAACAGACCCCAAGCCCATTGGTATTCCTCGACCAATAGGGACTGGCTCTCGACGAGTTCCCGCACCCGCTTGATGTAGGTAATGGCTGATTTGACCTCCCACAGTTCCCTGTAATAGCGTTCGTACAGGTCTCTTTGCCTTTCGGTCCAGTCAGCTATTTCCCCGAGCTTTAGTTTGGAAAGTTGGTTTTCGAGCGTTTTCTGTGCGTTCTGCAACCATATAGTGCGGTTCTGCAAACGCTGTACCCGCAGGTCAACGGCTTTGATGACACGCTTTACACCTGCTTTTATTACTTCCGCAATCGCCACTTGGGCGTTGGCTCCCTGTGGCAATGCCACGCATAGCGTCATCGCACTCAAAGGGAGTATAACCATGTAGTTTTTCATATTCTTAACTTGTTTTTTAATGGCATTCAAGAACCCTTCGGGTTTTTTCATAGTCTTCAACATTTTCATCTGATTTTATTTATTCGTTATTGATTCTGTTTTTGCATCCGCAGTTCCCTTGCGAGTTGGGCTATGCCCTTTTCCATGCTTCCGCACCTGTCGGCGTATTCTTGTACCTTGAGTTTTTCGGTCAGTTCGGTGGTGTACGCATAATATTCCTCAATGGATAGTTCATTACGGTACACCTTGATGGACTGTCCGCCCTGGTCTATCAGAAGTTCCCTGTAATTCTTGGTAGGGTCATTTGCCCTGTTCAGTGAGAGCAACATGGTCTTTGTCTTTTCAGAAAGCCCCAATGTCTGTTGCAGACTGTCAAACTTGTTCATGAATTTTCGCATATCGAGAAAGACCTTGGTATCCGAAAGGTTGACCACGGTTTCCTTGATGACAGGTGAGCTGATGAGGTCGTCCACCTCTTGGGTGATCAGTGCGGGAATGCCGTTGAATTTTCTGATCGTCTTGTAGAGGTATTTTATAAACTCCGCCATGCCCGCTTTTGCTATGGCAATCCAAGCCTCGTCGATGGCAAGCACCTTTCGGCCTTTTAGCTTGCGCATCTTGGAGATGAACATCTGCATGATGATGATCGTGACCACCGGAAACAAAATCTCGTGCGACTTGATATTATCCAGTTCAAAGACGATAAAGCGTTCGTTCAAAAGGTCGAGGTTCTCTTTGGCGTTCAACAGGTAGTCAAATTCCCCTCCCTCGTAATAGGGATTCAAAACATAGAGGAAATTCTCAAAGTCAAAATCACGGGCGTTCACGCCCGAAGATTTCAATATCGTGCGGTAGTCGTCCTTTAGAAATTCGTAGAACGTATTGAACGAGGGAAAGATGTTCGGGTACTTGTCGAGCTTCTGGTAGTAGCTTGTGAGCGCATTGGAAAGGGCAACGTATTCGGAACGTGTATAGGTCTCGTCCGATTTTTTCCATAGGGAAAAGAGCAGGGTCTTTAGACTTTCTTTCTTTTCGGTGTCCAAGACCTCTCCGTCCGAAAGGTGGAACGGGTTGAACTTGATGGGGTTGTCTTCGGTATAGATGAAATAATAGCCGTCCAATAGGTCGCACAGCCCTTTGTAACTGCCCCCGACATCAATGACCACACAGTGTGCGCCGTCCTCGTAGAGCGTACGGAGAAAATGGTTCATCAGCATGGATTTTCCGCCTCCACTACCTCCGCAAACGAACAGGTTGCGATTTGTTATCGTTCCCTGCTTCATCGGCATATTGAACAGGTCTGCGGAAACAGGACGGCCGTAGAGCCTTTCACTGAGCCGTATGCCCGAATTGTCCGACCTGTAATTGGATTCGAGGTTAAAGAAACAGGTTGCCTGTTCTGCAAAGGTGATAAAGGTGTCGTTTTCGGGAAAGTCTGCCTGATTGCCCGCCATGCCCGCCCAATATATCTGTGGCGCGCCAACGGATTCGACCTTTGCCACGGCATCCATCTTTGCCATGTTTGCCGATACTCGATTGCGCACGTCCTTTAGCTTTTCGCTGTCCTCATCCCATACCATCACATTGAAATGTGCCTTTACAGGGAGATATTGGTTAGCAACGGCATCGTTCAGATAGTCGTTCACGGCATCACGGCTTACCGAGTTTTCACGGCTGTAAGCTGAAAGCGAGTTGAGCCGGAGCCTTTTCCTTTCGAGTTCCTTGATGGTCTTCTGTGAATCGCCGATAAATAGATATTGATTGTACAGGTGGTCACAATCCAACAATAGCCCGAGCGTGCTGGCAAAGCCAATGGAAAACTTTGTCCTGTCGGTGCTGTACCGATCATAGTTGATACGGCTACCGCACATTGAGGGGAGTTCCTCGACATCGGATAGCGTGTACATTTCGCAATGCTTGTTCCCGATGGTCATCCGCTCCCCGATATGGGTATCGCACAGGTGGGATTCCTCGCCCTCGTCCAAAAGGAAACAGTAACGCTCGATGATACCTGCCTTGTTTGCCGTGCCTGCAAGTTCGTCGTCAACGAGCCTGCGTAACCCGACGAAATCACTGTCTTCGAGTACCCTTGTAAACTGTCCTGCAATGTCCTCGAAATTGCGGAACAGCACGCTGTCCACGGTCTGTTTTGGTACGATGGATTTTCGCAATATGTTACAGAAAGCCGAGTTTGACGGCTTTCTGTCATCGGGTTTCTTGGTAAGGAAAAGGTAACAGTTGTGCGCCATGTAGGGTCGCCCCGAATAGAAATGGTCACTGCTCGTGGACAGAAAGGTCTTGCCGGAGCTTTCCCGAACGGTACGCTTGACAAACCAATCCTGCTTGTGCAGTACCGTATGTTCGGGGAGTAGTTTTATCGCCTTTATCCATGCTTGGTGAAATGCGTCGTATTCCCTTTCAGCAAGCGTGAATATCTCGGGCAAATGGATTTCATAGGCGAGGGTTATATCGCCGTTTGCCGATAGGATGCAGTTGTTTTCCACGCTCGCAATTGGAAGTATCTTGTTTGCTTCTGTCATTTTACGCTGATTTGTTTTCGGTACTTGAGGTGTATGAACTGTTTTCGTGAACGGTAGCGTATCGCTTTGGGCAAGCGTCTTCGGGCAAGGTATTTTTTGAGACCGTGCTCTCCGAAGCGTTTGCTCAATCGGTCAACTGCCCAAAAGAGGGATGCTCCCGCCGTACCGATGACAGGGAGAATGACCGTGAGCGGAAGTCCGATGATGTACAGCACGGCAAAGAGGATAAGCAATGCGACCAATCCTCCTGCGAGATAGGCTATGTACTGTGCCTTTAATCCTTTGAAAACGATGGGGCGGGAAACGCCTTTGTTTACATGATAAACTATTGCCATTGTATTTGCCTCCCATGATTTTAAACCCCAAAGAATGATTTGAGCACCGTTGCCACGATGACCAGGAAAATACAGCTCCCGAACCACGAAGCTGCGACCTTGTTCGTGTCCGGGTCTCCTGCGTTCCACTTGTTGAATACCTTGACCGCACCCACGATCCCGATGACTGCTCCTATGGCGTACATGAGGTCGGTTCCTGTGTCGAAGTAGCCTTTGACCTGTCGGGTAGCCTCCTGCAATCCTGCTTCTCCGCTCTGTGCGAATAGGCTTAGGGCGATAAGCTGTAAGGTGGCGATAAGGGAAAGGGGCTTTGATAGTTTTTTGATTTTTTCGTTCATAACGGATGGGATTTAAGTGTTAACGGAATAAGTCTTTGATTTCGTCCTCGGTGAGCGGAAATGGAGAGCTGTCCTTGATATGCACAACGAGGCTGTCCCAGTTTTCTACCAATGTGATGTCGGGATAGGCTTCTTTGAGTTCCTCCAACATCCCCAATAGGTCTTGCTTCGTGCCGTTTTCCTTTTGGGTAATCTCCATGACTTCGGAAACCTCTTTCAGAAAATCGGGTACGATGCCTAACTGCCTGTCTTTTCGGTGCGGGTCGGCAAAGTTGATTTCGTAGGTTTCGGTCATGCCCTCGGGGGCTTTGGTCTCGCCCATGACATCATCAGGGGCGCCGTGTGCTGTCGGCGGTTCGGATTTCGGGGGCTTGGTCTCTCTCGGTTTCAGCCCGAATGCCCCTTTGATTTCTTCACGGAAGAATAACAGGAGTACGCCTGTGTACCACAGCACGGTTAGGAATGTGGCGAATGTGGCAAACTGCCACCACGTAAAATCTGATAGTAACATAACTTTGTTCTTTTTTTCCGACGCTCCATTGCGCACGGATTTCGGAAGCAAAGTTTTTGGTTTGTGCAGGTCTTGTTTGACAACCTCTTGGGTAGTACCCTAAAATAATTTTGGAAGGGGTCACGTAAAAAAAGCCTACGGTATGTAGGCTTCTTCGTCTTCTAATTTCTTATTTAGGGCTGTCCCCATGCTGTCGATGTACTGTGTTCGGCTCAGTCTTTTTCGTCGTTTGATTTCGGCGAATCTTCGGTATGGTCGTTTGACCTCCACGTCGAAAGACCTTGCCAATACCCGAATGACCTCTATGATTTCAGCATTCCCATTGTTCAATTGTCCGGTACAGTGGATACCGTATGCCAATTCGTAAAAATTGATGGTATCGCCTGTCCATTTCAGAACAGGTGCATCGGGATCATCGGGTGTGTCCTTTGGTCCACCCTCCAAAAGTTCGTTGATATGCCTTGCGGTCAGTTCGTTGGCTATTATCTGTGAAAATGGGTAATCGCCAAGTGTGGAAAATCGTTCGTCTGCGTCAATACGCTGTGTACACAGCCATGTCGGGCAACTGGTTCGTCCACGGATGAAAAGGATTTCATCGAGATGGTCGGCTTTTGAGCGGTAATAGGAAACGATTTGTTTATTGCCATCAAAAAAGCTGTTGATGTCGTTCAGTTTGGCTTGGTAGAATTGGCGTACAAAGGTCTCCGACCAATCGGGACTGTCCAGTCGGAGTTTTTGTGCCGTGTATGCGAACAATAGATGTCCGCAAAAATAGGGTTTGTCCTCTTTGAAAAAGGCAATCTCTTCCTGCTTGTCGGTAAATCCGTGGCGCAATGCCTCGGCTTTTAGTTCCTGTAATAGCCTTTGGATGCAGTCGATTCGTGCATCTTCCCATGACTCTGTTATGGCAAGGGTTTCTTCCAGAACACCCATCGCCTGTTTGGACTTTTCTCTAATCATATCTCCGCCACTTTAGTTAAACCATAGGGCATGCCACTTGTCCACTTTATATTATCGCGATTTTGGGACTGAAAGACAAAGTTCCGAACCATATCTACACCGGTCAAGTATATTGTTTCTACTTCACCCAGCTTCACTTTTATCTGAAGTACAGGCGGAATTGTAAATGATATCGATTCTTGGGTGAAAATGGGGATTGAAGAGTATTTTTTCGTTTGTAAAGGGGTAATGAATTAGATTTTTACTAAAACAGCATTACAAATTGACTACACCCTGTTGGTGCAGTAATGCTATCGATAATGCGTATCCCATCCTTTCCATCCTAAAAGTGAATATAGGTGAAATACAGGTTTTCACTTGACGCATGCATTGTTATTGTGCGTACTTTGAAGTATAGGGAGCCTTTGGGTAAATCTGCATCTATGGAAGACATTGCGACAATAGACATTCATGAGAGTTCTCCATATAATAAGTCCTACTTTACGAGGGTTAGGCCTGAGTATTGTGCCTTTTCCGCGGTGGGTTTGCAATGGCGGATCATCCCTTACGAGACTTGTGAGATAGCGCGACAGGCACGTAGTCTATTGGGTACACATATCCGTCTGTTTGAGGTGGACGTTAGGTCTAAGAGTCAAATCAAATTCTCTGTCGGAAAGCCAACTGCTTTCCTGCTCTTCCTTCTTCGGGGAAAGGTTCGCTTCTGCAACGAAAGGAATATCACCCTAACCCAAATCCAGAAACCAACTTACTATCTTACCTACAGCCCTGCGGGAACACTGATCGCTGAAATGGACAAAGGCGAACATAGCTTATTGATTGTCGGATTGGAAAGCGGATGGTTTATGCCCTCGAACGCAAATCTTCATCCGGCATTTTCTCCACTGCTTGAAACGTGGTCTGTAAAATCACCTACACCTATATTGCTACCAAAAAAAGAAATGACTGTTGACGTTTGGAACACACTTTCACATATACTAACGGTGGTCGTGGAAAATATGGACGACGGGCTGAAAGTGCTGAAATATATATACAAGTGTCTTGACATCTACCACACGCAATTGACTGACCGAAAAGAGTTGAATCGATATGAGGACTTGGTGAGAGGGAAGATACTGAAAGAGTATCTTTTGGCAAATTTTATGTTTGAGGAAGAATGCAGGAGGGAACGCATATTGGAAAACTTGGGATGGGCGCAATGGGCATTGCGGACTGTGGCAAGCAATACCTTTGGCTGTTCAGTGGGTAGATACGTGTCTAGGCTGAGGATGGAGAGAGCTGTGGACTTATTGTTAAGCACCGATATGATGGTACGTGATATTGCCATAAGGATAGGTTTTTCGTCCGCTATTTCGTTTATCAGAGCCTTTAAAAGACAGATGGGGCACTCTCCAATTGAATACCGCCACAAAAGAAGTGCGATTAACCGAAACGGAGAATTTAACGGTTAAAATTATTTTATTTCCTCTGTTTGGGTTTATTTTTTACTAATTGTCTCGGTTAACTTTGGTAAGACAAAATTTGAGATAAAAATGAAAGCTGTCTATCCAAATAAACCAATAAATACTCAACGATTAAAAAGATGGTTTGCTTCCAAATGGAACTTAATAAAGTCTCTGGATAAAAGAGAGGCTATCATTACAATCACTATTGTTCTAACGATTTTGCTTTTTATGTATACGGCTGTCAGCAAATTGTTAAACCATAGTATGTTCGTGTTTCAGATGCGCCGTTCTCCCATATCTTTTATGCAAGAATGGGCGCCAACAATAGGATGGACAGTTCCCTCGATTGAATTGGTTTTGGTGATATTGCTCTTTCTGGAACGGACTCGGCTTTGGGGAATGATCAGTTCACTTCTGCTTATGTTATCCTTCGAAGTATACATTAGTTGGATGAAGATTGTAGAATTACAGACAGGTATAAAATTGCCTTGCACTTGTGGTGGAATAATTTCGGATATGGGTTGGACCGCACATCTACTTTTTAATGCTGTATTTATTTTCCTGTTGGGGATGTCCATTTATTACGAACGAAAATTGAGGAAATCGGGAACAGTTTAGGAATTTTTTAAATAACATATTTTTTAACTCTTTAAATTGAATAGCCATGAAAAAGCTAAGTTTAAAATCAAAAATCCTGTTAGGTGCTATCCTAATGGGCGGTACAGTCGCAGGTGCACACACCATTTCCAACATTCCAAGTGCCCAAGAAACAAGATATGATTGGGTTGGAGAAGATGATGCCCCCGAGAACCCTGGAGGGACTCTTAACAACCAAACTGTTTCGCAAGCTATAGGGCATTTTGGATGTAGTGAGGGTGATAATGAATGTGCGAAAGGAACAAGGGTTAGCGGAACAGGTGCACCGAACCTAACTATTTACTTTGAATAGTAGACGAGCTTACACCGTTAAGTTAGGAAGACTTGGACACCTATGTGCCCAAGTCTTTTATGATATGTACTTTGTAACTATCCAGCTGTTGGTGTATAGTAATTCCATATTTCTCTTTTAATAATTCCTTTAGATGTGGGTAACTCGGGATGCCGTTGTCACCAAATTCAAGTTCAACATCTATTGTTGCTCCGCCGGTTCTATCTATAAAGGGCGGGTCAATTGGTTTATCTGTAAGTTTCTCTTTCACATTTTCATTGAGATAGTCCATGAGATATAAAACAGCAACGTTTTTAGCTACCAACCTCTTTTTGCTTAGGTCTATATAAGTTGAACCCTTTTGTTCGGTTCCTTTTGAAGCGGTATCTTGCAATCTAATGACACTACAGATGATACTATCTTTTATTATATCTATTTCAAAATTGAAATTCCTTTTTAAATCGTCTAATATATAGGAATAAAATAAAGAATCTGATTTAGGCATTTTAAATCGTAGTTCGTAACAGTAGGCATTATCGACCATCCATTCTTTTCTTGTCTTATAACTGGAGTTCTCAAAACTCACTGGTGCTACACTTGGCCAAAAATAACGAAGTGAATCGGAAGTCTGTATCCGCATCGTATTATAGAAATCCTTTGACGATTTGCCATGATTTATTACCCACCATAATATGTTTGCTAAGGATCGGTTGAAGAAAAATGCTCTTGATATTTTTCTATTTGCAAAATTTCCCTCTGGCACAACTGTAACCCCACTAAATATTCCATCGATTGATTTAGTTAGTATAGACCTATATGTAAAAGCGGAATCCCTTAGATGAAATGGCTCATAAGGGTCGAAGTCAATAATATCTATTTTTCCCCCTGTTTCAATCTCTTTACTGTTCATAAAGGAAAGAATATTTTCTTTGGTCATATCCTCTGCCCCAGTAATATATTGTACAACACCGTCTGAACCTATCCAAATATTGTGTGGCAACATACGATGTGGAAAGTAATTTTTAAACAAAGTATCAGAGGGTATAATGGTCAATTTACCCGATTTTAAATCGGTATTCCGTTCCAAAAAAGATTCAATTGTCTTTTCGTCCTCGTAAGTAATCGAAAAGACCTTGATACTATCTGTTCCTTTCAAAACAGAATCCAATAATCCCAACTCCCTTATACATGGGACACACCATGTCGCCCAAAAATTTATAATGGTTGGCTTCGGTTCCTCCAAATTGTTATTTATTATTTTCAATAATTGGTTGGGGATTTTATCTCCAACCTCTAACTCTTTAATTTGAGCCATTCCAAGATTGATTTGGAATGACAATAACAAAAAGAGGATAGCAACGATATTAATAGCCTTCATTTTGTATAAGATTTGGATTGTAAGTCAATTCTAACATCGGGATTGGCAATCGTTCAGACTGACCTTCTATCCATGTTTCCTTGTATTCTCCCATTACGGTATTTAGCCTGCCTGTTCTTTTAAGGTCAATAAACCGTTTAGCCCATTCGCCAAATAGCTCAACCCGCCTTTCGTGGTAGACGGCTTCCAAACAACTTTGTTTGTCCAATTGGTCAGATAATTCAGATAACCCCGCTCTTGTTCTGATAATATTGAGGTCGATGATTGCTCCTTGTACATCCCCTAAGTGGGTTTTAGCTTCGGCACGGATAAGGTATTGCTCACTGGCTCGCAGTGCTACGACATACTCTGGAGAACTGTTGGATGCCGAACGGTTCTTGTATTTGTACGGGAACCAATAAGATTGGGCCACGCCACCCGTTGTCGCATTGTTTTCACCAAACCAACTACTTTGGCGTAAATCACCATTTTCAAATGCAGAATATAATACATCTGTCACGACATATTGAGGCACTGTCGTTCGGGATGCTGGGATAAGCGTGGTTGCGTCACTGATGACTCCTTGCAGTCTCCATAGCTGTAAGATGGTTTCATCACTATTCGCTAAAAACACTTCGTTGACATCATCCGTTAAGGGGTATGTCCCAGAATTTAAGACGGCATTTGTTTCGTCCAATGTTTCCTGCCAACGTTGCTGATACAAATACACCTGTGCGAGTAATGCGCTCGCAGACCATTTATTGACTCTTGCTCTGTCCCCACTTGGGTAATCTGCTGAAAGCCCATTCTTGGCATCCGTCAAATCAGTTAAAATCTGATTAAAAACGGTGGTGCTATCAGCTTGAAAGGCGAGACGGTTTTCATCGACATTCGTTTTTAGAATAAGGGGGATGTTTTCATAAAGGATATAGAGATGATAATAGGATAATGCTCGGGCAAACTTTACTTCGCTTACAAGCATGTTTTTTGTTCTTTCACTTAGATTATCATTATCAACTGTCCGTTCCAATATGTCATTACAAGAATAAATGATTTCGTAAAAAGCCCCCCACAAATTGGAATTTGTACCGTTATCTATGGAAATACGTCCTGAGTAAAATTCATCGTTTTGTACTGTATAAGCGTAATCGTCGGTATAAAGGCTGATATGTCTATTGTAATTGGTATTTAGGTTGTTCGCTAATAAGAAATATATATTGCCCAATGCCGAAATTGCTGAAAGAGAATCGGCGAACACTTTATCGGTAGTAAGTTGATTTTTTGGGGGATCTATTTCTATTAGTTTAGAGCATCCGAAAAGAGACATTAAACCAATTCCTATATATGCTATATGATATAATTTAAAGCGTTGCATGCTGTTTTATTTAAAATGTAATATTTATACTAAATACTATTGATTTAACAGGTGGAATAGCAAGAGAACCGCTGTTTCCACCAATTTCGGGGTCTAATACAGGTTTATTATTATTCCATAATGTGAATATATTTTGAGCGGTTACCAAGAACTGTACGGATTGACTTCCTATCTTTTGCGATAGGTGATTAGACAATCTATAAGAAAGAGAGACATTTTTCAATCGTAGATAGGCCATATCAAAGAAGTTTCCATTTGATTGTCCAAAGTAACTGAGGTCATTTCTATACATGGAACTTGCTTTTGGAATTGACGCAACATCGCCCTCATTTAACCATCGAGTAGAAAGCAATTGGTAACCGTTAAAAAGTTGGCTGCCGAATTGGTTAAATATCAGATTGCCGAAAGATGATTGTTTCGAGAATTGCGCAAAGATGTCTAATTGGAAATTTTTATAAGTAAAATTATTGCCTATCCCACCGTAAAAATCCGGTGTCCGTTTTCCCACGGTATGAAATCTATATGGACTGTCTGAAATTTCACCATTTTCGTCTGTGAATTTAGCTATACCTGTCTCTGTATCAACATTAACAAAGTTATATCCGTAGATTCTCGTTATATCGTAACCTACCTTGTGGGTATTAGAATAACTACTGTTCTCTATGTTTTCAAACTCGACTAATTTGTTCTTAGGCAACGTGATATTCGCAGTAGTTGTCCATCGGAAATTTGTGTTTTCGATTATACTCGCATTCAAATCAAACTCCCACCCTGTATTCTGAACAATAGCGGGGAGATTTGCTTGATAACTTGAAAAACCTGTAATTCTTGGTAATGGGTAATTTACAAGTTGATTATCACTGCGATTTCGATAATAGTTGACTGTCAAAAATATTCTATCTTTTAAGAACCCCAATTCGGTAGCTACTTCCATTTTTTTTGTGGCTTCCCAATGAAATTGGCTATTGAACATTCTACTTGGGCTCAAAACGCCTATTCCTTGATATACATTTGAACCTCTTGCTTGGTAGGTCGAAAGGTATTGGTAATCGGTTATTTGGTCATTACCTGTCAAACCGTAGCTTGCCCTTAATTTTCCGAAGCTAAGGAAGCTGTTACCTTCAAACCATTCTTCTTCTGAGAACAGCCATGCACCCCCAATGGAATAGAAGTTGCCAAACTGGTTGGATGAACCAAATCGACTGCTACCGTCTCTCCTAATAGTAGCATTAAGTATATATCTATCCGATAGATTATATGTCAATCTACCAAAAGCGGAGACATATTTATACTGTAAGATTACATTTGTTCTTGTATTAATTGTTCCTGCTGACCCCAAATTCTCCATCAAAAATTCGTTGGTGAAATCTGACGCTTTGATGGTCATCCTATCTGTTAAACTCGATTGGTAAGTACCTCCAACCAAAAACTGTAATTTGGATTTACCGAAATCCTTTTTGTACTCTGCCTGTGGTTCAATGATGTATGATGTTGAAGAATTGTCACCAAACAAAGTGTAGTTTATCTCGCCGGGATATAAAGATGCTGTTGGAAAGAGTTGTCGTTGACTTAGGTTTTTACGGTTATAACCACCGCTAATTTTTAAGTCAATGCCAATGGGCAAACTATAAGTTGTAAACAGGTTTCCTACAAAGTTATTGGTATTGGCATGACTTCGTGCAAGCTGTTGAGCTTCTACGTTATGCCCTGCATACCAATTATAACTGCCATCTTCATTGAATAAAGGATAGTTTGGGGGCAAGAGAAACATAGAAGTGGATGCATCTATAGGGTTTGAAAGGTGGGTTTTATCGATGTTGTATATGGAAGACAGATTGATTTTAAACCGTCCATTGTCCGATACATGACCAATAGTAGACTGTAGACCTCCTCTGTTATATCGGTTGTCGCCTAACATGACTGTTCCCTCTGTTCTATAATTCCCGCTTATATTGAAGTTAGTGTTACTGTTTCCTCCAGAGACTGATAATTGGGTACTTGTTTGATTGGCTGTGTTCCCAAATATGTACTCTGACCAATTGGTACTTTTGCTCTGATTCCAGATGGTAAGGTCGGGTGCATAGTCCATCGATGAGGGATCGTTTGAGGGGGGTCTGTTATCATTTTCAAATGCCTCTCTTCTCAATGCCAAATACTGTTCTAAGTTCAACAAATTTGGATGGTTCGCTACCTTGCTAAACCCTTGATTGACATTTAGATTTATCCTTGTTCCTCTTAATTGACCTTTTTTGGTCGTGATTAGAACAACGCCATTGCTTCCACGGCTTCCGTAAATTGCCGTAGCGTCTGCATCTTTTAGCACAGTAATGTTTTCGATATCGTTAGGATTCAAGATATTCAAAGGGTTTGTTGTACCTGCGATGTTGCTCGTCGATAATACTTGACTTTCATTGATGGGACTTCCGTCATACGGCACGCCGTCTATAATGTACAATGGATTTGTGCCTGCTTGGATTGAGCCTGTACCACGGATTTGTATATTAATATTACCGCCTGGTAATCCGTTTGTTGTCTGTACGAATACACCTGCCATTCTTCCCGATAGTGCAGAGAGAACATTGGTTACAGGTTGTTGCTCGATTTCTTTCGCCGATACGCTCACGACGCTACCTGTGTTGAATCGCTTAGTGGTTTCACCGTAGCCAATTATCTCTACTTCGTCAACAGTATTTTGGTCGCTCGCTAATCGGATAATAATAGAGCTTTGCTGATTACCGTCGAAGGCGACTTCTTGAGTCAAGTAACCTATATAGCTAATTCGAAGTTTACCCTCGGATTGTGTAGCTTGGAGCACAAAGCGACCATCTTGGTTGGTAGTGGTTGAAATGGATATGCCGTTAACGGTTGTGCCGACAATAGACACGGTTGCGCCCACCAAGGGGGTATTGCTGTTGGCGGAGCGGACCGTACCGCTAACGGTAGAAGGCTGACAGTAAGTAGAGAGTGAAAATAAAGAGATGATTAGGATAAATACTACTTTCATTTAGTTTGTTCCTCCTTTCTCACCGTGCGCAAAATTGTAGTCCGCATTAAATGCGAACTGCCGATTCTGGATAAACAACATGAAACTTAATCTAGATAAAAAAGCCCTGTCGTACATGCCCAGTGCTACATGCCGACAGATTTGATAAATATTATGTATAACCGCCCCCTCGGCAACCTCTGGGTATTGGATGGTTAGAGGTTGCCGATATGGAGCGATATATTTTGGAATGTCTTTGGTCAAAATATAGGGGTGTAACGTCCCTATGTAGCTGTAAAGTAGCTTCATCTGTATTCAGATTTATATGTTAGTGTGGTGTACGACCTTAAATGGTCACTCTTATAAACGTATTAGTAAGATCACCTTTGATGGAAAAGTCTTAAAGGTGTTAGATAGCTTGTGAATAACTGTAAAGCGGGTTATTCGGGTTTTTTGATTAAGTTTCTATATAGTTGTTTTTTCGTCATCGTTCCTTAGCCTTTAGGTTTCGCAGACGGAACAACTTAAAAAAATTGGCCACGGGGGCAATGTTCCGTCTGATAGCAACGAGGCACCGGCTAAGGGCCCAGACAGCTACAGCTGATAGGAACACGCCCCCGTGACCATAAATATGGTACGAGGACAGTGTTTTCATCCTACCGCTCGCTGTCTTCGAAAATTTAGCCGGTTTTCGTTGCGAGAGCTTAAATGAAAAACTCTGTCACTACTTTATAGTAATGTTAAGAGTTTCAAATTTATCATTTTTTATTATAATCTATTTACAATAATAAAATCTCTTATATCGTTTCAAAGATAAATACTTGTTAGGGGATTGTTCTATTCGAAAAAGTTATAAAAGAAATCAAATTATTTATATATATTTGATTTAGTTATAAACTTAATATTATGTCAAGACACATAAAACTGAAATTGTTAAGAGATGAGAATGGTTGGAGTCAAGATTATGTCGCGGAGAGTATTGGTATGAGTCAAGCTGCGTATAGTAAGCTCGAGTCTGGTCAAACTAAATTAACATTTGAACGAGCGGGGCAATTAGCGAGAATTTATGACGTAGAACCAGAATATTTTTTTTCAGATGATTCACGGTATGCTCATTACGGAAAAGATAACAGTTTTGGGCCGATCCATAAAAATGTAAACCATTATAAAGATGATTCGGTAAAAGATTTATTTGAAATGATGTTAGTTGAGAAAGATTTACGTATCTCCGAATACAAGGAAACAATTAGTGCACTTAAACAGGAACTAGCGACAGCCCATAAAAGAATTGAAGATTTTGTGTCCAAAATCCAAGATAAATTCTAATTTTACGATTAACAAAATATATACTTTAACAGATGACAGAGACAGAATTGATTGAGTTAGAAAAATTGCAAGCAAAATCGATTGATGATGTGCTTAGCGGTACAGGAATAGAAAGAGAGACTTACTCCGAATATCGCGAGGGTAAAAAGGACATTTTAGAAGAAGATGCAAAGAAGCTATCTATATTTTTTAAAGTTCCACAATCATTTTTTCTAAAGCAACCGAGAATGGTTCACTACGGGAAAGAAAACAGTTTCGGACCTATATATCATAATTCTAATTTCTATTTTGCTAAGCCAGAAACTGAAGAGGACATTAAAAGAATTTTAAATAAATAATACCGTAGACATCGACTATAAAACAGGGGCTTTCATATTGGAAGCCCCTGTTGTCGTTATATGGAAAAGGTAAAATCTATTGCAGTTTTTCAATTTGCTCGTTAAGTAATTGTCTGCTTTTTCATAAGACGGCGTTACGAAAAATAATCCCCATTTATAAAATTATATACCTGTTTAACAAGCTAATGTATTTTTCGTTTTATTTACTTTTTATTTTTTGCTAAAAATGTTAGTAATTTTGATGCTATTGAAATTGTATGCTATTGTATGGTATTTTAAAAGTGAAAGGAGATAGATATGCGTAGCATTGTACATTGCGATCTCGATACTTTTTTTGTATCAGTCGAGCGTTTGCTCAATAGTGATTTGGTTGGGAAGCCTGTTTTGATAGGTGGTTCTTCCGACCGCGGAGTGGTTGCGTCGTGTTCGTATGAGGCTAGAAAATTTGGTATCCATTCAGGTATGCCAATGAGACTTGCGCGTCAGCTTTGCCCAGAGGCTATATTGGTACGGGGTGACCATGATCGGTATAGCAAGTATTCCAAAACTGTAACCGAGATAATCGAGGACAGTGTGCCTTTGGTAGAAAAAGCATCCATTGACGAACATTATATTGACCTTACGGGAATGGATAGGTTCTTTGGTTGTTGGCAATGGACAAAAGAATTGCGACAGCGTATCATAAAGGAAACAGGACTACCCATTTCATTTGGACTATCTGTTAATAAAACGGTGTCGAAAATAGCCACGGGACAGGCAAAACCTTGCGGGGAGTTGCATGTGCATGGTGGTACTGAAAAACCATTTCTCGCTCCACTAAGCATTCGTAAAATCCCGATGGTTGGGCAAAAATCATATTCTTTGCTCCGCAACATGGGAATTGACAAAATCGCAACGATACAGCAGATGGAAGTCTCTACGATGGAGAGTGTATTAGGAATGAATGGCGTGAGTATCTGGAAAAAGGCAAACGGATTGGATGATAGTCCTGTATTACCATTTCACGAGCAGAAGAGCATGAGTAAGGAGATCACATTTCAGCAGGATACCATCGATATGGACTTGCTCAAGCAGACGCTTATTGGTATGGTTGATACACTTGCTTTTGAATTGCGCAAAGAGCAAAAATTGACAGGCTGTGTCACACTCAAAATACGTTATTCCAACTTTGTTGATACACATACTAAACAAGTTCAGATCGGCTATACCAATTCGGACAGGCTACTTACGGAAAAGGTATTGATGCTGTTTAAAAAACTCTATAGTCGAAGAATGTTGATTCGTTTGATCGGAGTCAAGTTTTCCAGTCTGATTCACGGTTCTTATCAAACGGATCTGTTCAGCGACAATACAGAGGAGATTAACCTACTGCAAGCGATGGATAAAATCCGCACTCGCTATGGAGCGGAGTTTATCGTAAGGGCTATCTGTGCACCAGCACGAAATCAAAGGGGGTAACAATGCTATTGAATATACATAGTTATTACAGTTTGAGGTATGGAACGTTAAGCCTCGAAGATTTATTGTCTGGCATGATCGTAAACGGCTATGATACTGCTGTGCTGACTGACATTAATAACAGTTCTGCATCATTGGACTTTATTCGGCTTGCACGACAAAGTGGACTTAATGCGCTTGCAGGTATGGAATTTCGCGATCGCGATAAACTATGCTTTGTCGCCATCGCCCGCAATGAAAATGGCTTTAAAGAGATTAACGACTATCGCACATCGCTCAATAGGGACAAAAGACCAGTTCCCGATTTGTCCCCCGAGTTTAACGATGTTTTCATCATTTATCCATTTGAAAGGCTAAATGAAATTGTTCTGCGCGATAATGAATATATAGGCGTTCGCCCGTCTGATAGGTCAAAGGCGATTCTTCTGCAAAAAGGACTGCTTGATCGTTGCGTTATCTTGGCTCCGGTAAGTTTCCGAAGATTGGAACACACATTTCACAAGCAATTACGGGCAATAGACAATAACCTACTTATCTCGCAGTTGCAACCGGAACAGGTTGCGCCTGTAGACGAAGTTTTCATACCAAAAACAAAGTTGATGCAGTTATTTGCCGAACTTCCCGTATTGCTCTCCAATACCAATCGTTTGTTAAGTCAATGTTCGTTTTCTTTTGATTTCACGACTGTAAAGAACAAGGCTACTTTTACGGGGAATCGATATAATGATAAACAACTTCTACATAGGTATACATTAGACGGGTTGAGTAAGAGGTATGCCAAAGACGATAAACAGGCTATCGAGCGAATACGACGAGAGTTAGAGACAATCGAAGAGTTAAGTTTTTCAAGTTATTTTCTAATAACGGACGACATTTGTCGTTATGCGCGTAGAAGGGACTTTCATTACGTGGGGCGTGGTTCTGGTGCCAATTCGGCGGTAGCATACTGCTTGGGCATTACAGATGTTGACCCCATTTCATTGAAGTTGCCTTTTGAACGTTTCCTTAATCCAAAACGCAAAAGTCCGCCGGATTTCGACATTGACTTTTCTTGGAATGAGCGTGACGAAATGTATGATTATATTTTCAACAGATACCAAACAGGGCACACCGCGCTAATGGGCGCAATGAGTACGTTTCGTTCGCGGAGCATCCTGCGCGAGCTTGGGAAAGTGTACGGTCTGCCAAAAAGTGAAATTGATCGGTTGGTTGACGAGCCGGAACACATGCTGAACAAAAATGAAGTCACATATACGATCTTATCTGTTTATAATCGTATGGCTGATTTTCCCAACCAAAGGACTATACACGCGAGCGGTGTGCTGATTTCGGAAATGCCCTTGACTTATTACTCGGCGATGGACTACCCGCCCAAAGGTTTACCCACAATGCAGTTTGATATGTATGTGGCGGAAGACATAGGCTTCGAAAAATTCGACATTTTATCGCAAAGAGGTATCGGCCATATAAAAGACTGTAAGGAGATTGTGAAGTTAAATCAAGGGGTTGACATTAGTACGGATAATCCCAAACGCTTCTTTGACGATCCGAAGATAGCGGAACAGTTGCGGTCTGCAAACTCAATAGGATGTTTTTACATTGAAAGCCCTGCCATGCGTCAATTGCTTACTAAACTCCGGTGTGATGATTATCTGACGTTGGTTGCTGCGTCTTCAATAATTCGCCCAGGTGTTTCATCTTCGGGTATGATGGCGGAATATATCCGTCGTCATCATGACCCTACCTTAGCGGTCTATCCGCATCCTGTCTTTAAACAAGAACTTGAAGAAACATACGGGGTTATGGTTTACCAAGAAGATGTGATGAAAATCGCCAACGCCTATGGGGGGCTTGATATGGCGGATGCCGATGTACTCCGCAGGATGATGTCTGGAAAGTACCGGAGCAAAGACCATCTTATTGAAATTGAGGATAAGTATTTTGCTAACTGTAAAGCAAAGGGTTATGATGAAAAGATCAGCCGTGAAATTTGGCGACAAATGGAAAGCTTTGCAGGCTATAGTTTCAACAAGGCGCATAGTGCTAGTTTTGCTGTAGAAAGTTACCAAAGCCTTTATTTAAAGACTTATTTTCCGCTCGAATTTATAGTGAGTGTCCTCAATAATTATGGCGGTTTTTACAATCGGAAAGTATATGTAAATGAAGCAAAGGTATCGGGCGCAACCATTTGTTTGCCATGTGTAAATAGGTCGATCTATAACACAATAATTTACGGTAAAGATATATACTTGGGCTTTGATGGTCTGCAAAATCTTGAGAGCAAATTGGCGCGCCGTATTGTTGAAGAAAGGCAATTGAACGGGGATTATAAAAGTTTGGAGAACTTTACTATGCGGACAGGAGCAGGATTGGAGCAGTTGATCATTCTTATCCGTATCGGGGCTTTTCGGTTTTTGGGCATTGGGAAGAAACACTTGTTATGGGAAGCACATATTTTGCTGTCGGGGAGAAAAGGAGACTCGAACCCTAGACTCTTTGAAACTACAGGTAAGAAGCCTGTACTTCCGAAGCTTGAAACTTCCGTCATTGAGGATTATTATGATGAAATCGAGTTAATGGGATTCATAGTAAGCGGAACAATGTTTGACCTTGCTAAGAGCGATTTTAGTGGTGATACAAAAGCTAATGATCTACTACGATATGAGGGTAAAACAATCCGTATGGTAGGCGACTTTGTAACAGAAAAGTATGTAAAAACAAAGCGTGGCGAGCAAATGCGATTTGGAACATTTTTAGATGTTGAGGGAAATTTTTTCGATACGGTGCATTTTCCTCAATCGTTATCCAAATTTCCTTTACGGGGTGCGGGGTTATATCTTATCGAAGGCAAGGTTGTTGTTGAGTTTGGCTGTCCTGCCATCGAAGTCGCACGCTGTGGCAAAATGCCTTTAAAACGTGATCCGCGGGCTGATTGAGATTTTTTAGTAGTGTGGCTTGCGTGGAAGCCGAACGTAAACAAACGCGCAGAAGCAATTTGATAACTGCATGGAAATAGATGGTATTTTGATTTTTGAATTATCCTCGGTTTTCTTGTTTCTGCGATATGATGAAGCCGTTTTCACTGGCTTCAAAGAAGTATTTTACAAATAATTTCGTGTTAAGTATTCTATCACTTTGTTAAGCATTTCTACTAATGCATGCGCATCCTTTCGGTCTCTTATCGAATTTTTCTTTTGCAAACTTCCTAATGAAAACGTATCGCCATTTGAACGTACAAAATTCCCCCTTACAAATTGCGGTATGCTTCCTTTACCGATTCTCTTTAGCAATGAAAGGTTTAAAAAGGTGTTAAAGAGCATTAAAAACTGTACGACATTTCTATTTATGCTGAAAATAGGACGAATGCAAAGTGCAATCTCTTTTTCTCTGTGTTTTATAACCTCTTTCCGGAATTTGATTTCGATTGATATTGCCCTCAAGAGAAACTCTTTCAGTCCAGTATTTAAAGGCATGTATGCCATATCAGAGGCAACTGGAATTTTGTCGATTTCCCTCTTTCGAACGAAGAGCTGCCCGATTTCTTCTATAGGATCTTCAATGTCTTCTATTGATTTTTTGTAATGATTAACTAACGCACGGATAAATTGTATACGATTAAAATTGCGGTGTATTAATTCATGATATACGGTTTCTTCTAGTTCTCCCTTCTCTGTTGTTCTACAGATTTCATAAAGAGAGTCCACAAGACCTACAAAATACTCAAGCGATCTAAAGCCATCATTCGGGGTATATGAGCTATGGTTTGATGGAATTGGATTGGCGAAATAATCTCGTAGAGAAGACACAATAAATTTGTTTAGGGTTTCCTCTTTAACAGTTACCAATATGTATTCAACTTTAATCGCTTCTAAAGTTTTAATATGCCTTACATAGTGTGCAGGTGGGGAAAGCATAGCATATTGTAGATGTGAAAATTTCAATCTTGTATCGATAACAAGATTGTCCAGAGCCGTCATAAAATATTCCAAAAGGTCTGCGTTACACGTGTGGTCTGTATATTCGTTGTAGAGATATGCATAGGCTTTTTGACTCAGTGCTATTATATGTTCTATGACGGCATCCACATGATGTCCTTTACCATTATGGTTGTCACCTAATTCAATAAATGTATAAGAGAACTGTTTTCCCACTTCTTCCAAGACGTTTTCAGTCGTCCGTTTAAGGTCATCTATTTTAGGTGATTTTATTTCCCTACTAGACTCCCCTAAATTCACTTCGATTTCACGCCAAAGGTTATTCAGCAAATCTTCGATTTTTAATAGTTCCATCCCAATACCCTTAAAAACCAATAAATGAAAAGCGGAGATTCAAAAACCGCGTAGTACTCTTATCGGAGCTTCCTTAGCTTCTATGCTAGAAAGACATATTTTCAATTAATAGAAGTTTCATAATAGATTTCTTTGTTTAAATCTTATTAACAGATAAATATAATATCCTGCAATGCTCTTTGCTTACCGGATATTATATTTAATACAATGATCTGAGCGAAGGGTTCCCACCATCAGATTTTTTAAACCAATCTATAATTGGAAGTCTCCCGACATATCCCCATCACTATTGCTGAATGTTATTGTATAATTTCCTGTTGAAAAGTTTGATGTTGAGATAATGACCTGTCCATTGTTGCTGTCTGCTGTGCTAAGATAAACTACATTGCTATTGTCATCTTCAATCATAATATCAATCATACCAACATAGTAATTAAACTGTACGGTTATATTACCTGGGTTTAAAAAGGCGTTGAGTGCTATGTCATTTGGACTAGGTCTTCGAATAGGAGTTTGTGGCGGTAGGTTCCCCCTACAATCGATTTCCTCTTGGATTGCTAGAATTACTTGATCGACAGATACATTTTTTACCGGATAGTCGTAGGGGTTTTCTACAAGAAAACTACTACAGACCATTGCTAATGCTAGTGCTGTATTCATATTAAAAATGTTTAGTGTACGGTCAAATATATCGACCGAAACCTCTCGATTTTAGGGTCAGAGGAAGAGTGATGTTAATGTGAGGTTGTTGCAGGTGTATGTATCAGATTTACAGTTTTTTATCACAAGTTGTGTGACTTTAGTGTTACCTCAGATTTTACTGAAATTAAACAGAAAATATACGGTTTATTTGACTTTCCTGTAAGCCTATTCTTTGAAGTTTATCCTTTAATCTGGACTTACGGGTAGTAAGGGCATGGTTTGTTACTCTTAGTAATCCAGCAATCTCTGCGTGGCTATATCTTGCTTGTAGTAATGTAATCAAAAGTTGGTCTTCTGATTTTAGTATTTCAATCTGTTCTTTGCTGAGTATAGAAAGTGTGTGAAGATAGTCCGTAATAAAAGTGGAATATCCCGTCTGTATTTTAGTTTCCATTTCGTCAACAGCATTTTTAATTTTTTCAAAACCAACCGAGGCATCTTCAACACCTCTACGGCTGTAGCTAACTATAAGGTTATCAACTTGGTTTTTAAAAGAGCCTACATTCCCGATATGGTTCCGATAGACGGCAACAAGACATTCGTTCTGCGATGCTTGTTGTTGTAAGCGCAAATTTTCCTCTTTCTGGCGTTTATGCTTTAGATTTTGATAAAATAGACCGCTTCCCGTTATTACAATAATTAAACAACAGATGGTAACGATCAATCCTAAACGGTAAGAGCGCATCTTTTCTTTTGCTAACAACGACTCTTTCTTAGCTAAATCATATTCTCTTTCTGCACTTGCAAGTTCTTTGACATTTGTATTTTTTGCTATCTGACGTATACAGCTATCTCTGATTTGAAGGTAGTTGATAGCAGTTGGGTAATCGCCTTTATCAATATAAACGTCTGCCAAAAATTTACTTACTGCCGATTGAAAATATAAGTCGGGAATCTTGTCCATTGATTTTTCTAACTCACGAACATAAAACGTGACGGAATCTTGTACGCCAAGGGATTTATAGGTGCGTGCCAAATTCAAATTATAACGGGCAACTTCAGAGGAATCTGGGTCTATTTTTACGGCTTCTTGAAGCAAGGGAATTGCGTCTTGGTAGTTACGTTGTTCGTAAAGTGTCACTGCTTTGTTTTGCAAGGACTTTGCCTCCTCAGATTTATTACCTATTTCTCGTGTCAATTGAAGGGCTTGGTCGAAATAGGTTAGTGCGCTATCTCTTTCACCCAATAACAAGGACGATTGCCCTGCGGCTGCCAGTGATATGAGTATTTTAGCCGTATCGCTTTTATAATTGATTACAGCTTTTTTATAGTAGTCCAAAGCTGTTTGATAAGCATGTTGTTCGAAATAAAGGTTGCCTATATTATAATGAACAAAAGCCTGCTGGGGTTTGTTACTTTCTTCTTCTGCAATTGTTAGTGCGTGTTTATATTCATTAATTGCCAGATTATTCCGTTGTTGTTCTCTGTACACACTACCGCTATAGAAATAACTTAAAAATCTTAGGTTACTGTAGTTGTTTCGTTTTCTACGGAAATAATCTCGTGCTTCAAATATCAGCGTATCCCTACTAATATCCCGAAAGTTCTTATAATATACCTGTACTCGAGTAACAAGGTATTGCATATACTGTTCCTTGGTAAGGCTATTTTCCGGATCAGCAATAGAATCAATTAGATTCATTGCTTCGACAGGGTTGTTTTCAGCTAATTTGCTGGCTTCCCTGAGTAACTTCGGTGCTTCTGGTTGTGAAGTACAAGAATAAAAAAATCCAATAATCAACGTAAATAAAATTCCACAAAACTTAATCCCCATAATCCCTGTTTAGATACGCAAAAATACGATTTTTTACCTATGCGATGTTGGTTGGGTTCAACGTTGTACTATCCCTAAACAAAAAATGGGACTTCTTATGTACTTCGCTTATGTAACAAGAATCACGTATGCTTAATCGATTATGGGTTGAATATTATCTCAAAAGTCTGTTAAGAATACTCTTCTTCTGTAATGGCTTTGAAATCGTTCTATATCTGGGCATGAAACATTTTAAGTTCAATCCAGCAATCGGTGTTGTCGATGGACTTTTACTTTTTTGTAATCTTCAAATCCTTAAAATATCCCTCTGTACCAATATCCACCCATAGAGCGACCGACCCACTTTTAACGTCTCCTTTCATTTCCTCGACAATAAACGAAGGGTGCTTTTGACCATTGATATACAGGTATATCTTACGATCGTTGATTTCCAAACGTAACGTAATCCATTCATCCAAACCTATATCGGCATAAGTCTCGTATGTTTCGGGAAACTCTTTTCGTAACCTATCAAATTTATAGTCGGGATAGGAAAAGTATTGTACGGAATGGTTTCTACGGAATTGGTTTTCTGCCCTGCCATTTGTTGGACGGATGTATATGGATTGAAAGTTCGTATTGCTGTCATCAATATGGAATGCAACCCCTATAAATCCACGGGCAAAATCGGGTGCATTTTCAAGCAAACGGCTCAATACCTTGACTTCAATAATACCATTTTCAAAGTCTACACCTTTCAACTTGGCGTAGGTGGGTTCGTCCACGGTAGCAACCATGTTGTCTTTGTCAAAAGGAAGTGCCTCTAAATCCCTTTCCATTTTCAGCACTTTCTGTCCTTTCAGTTTTACAACGGATGCTTTTACATTATTCAGCTCAAACTCCTGTTTTTTAAAGGTTAGGTCTTGCCCCATTGCCACAATAGTAAAAAGGCTAAACAATAGGGTTATTTTATACTTCTTCATCATATCTAAAACAATTTTTTCTCTTTATTAATTACAATTTGGCTTTTGCTTCTGCTACCGTAACGGTTCTGCCCAATGCGCCAAATTCGTGCAGGTCGCCGAAAACCTCGATACGGATGGACTGGTCTAAGCCACCAACTTTTATGCCATCAAAACCACTGTCTGCGATAAGTTGCTCAATGGAACTGTCGATTGTATTGTCGTCCGTTGCATAGAACAGTACAGATTTTTCCGGTGTTTGAAAAGCTGTATCAGCCAATGAGACCGCACCCAATGTACCAAAGGCTTTGGCAAGTTTTGCCCCTTTTGGAAGTATCTCTGTATTCAACTGTCCGGCACTTTCTTTATCACCTATGATTTTTTTGAAGCCTCCGTTTTCGTCCGGTGCAATGGGGTTGGATGGGTCAATAATGATTTTACCTTGCAATTCTTTTGCGTATTCTTCAAATAGTTCTTTGATGGTGTTAAACCAAACAGACAATACGATAATGTCAGCTTCCTTAATGGCTTCTGCGGTTTCAGTAGGAGTTGCAAGGTCACCTAATTGAGTAGCAAATGCTTTGGCATCTTCGATTTTCCTACTTGCAATGATGACAGGTCGGTTTCCTTTGACAAGGTTTTTGGCAACTGTTTTACCGATGTTTCCCAAGCCGATTACGGCTACTTTTGATGTTATGGACATACTATTTCTTTTTTAGAATTAAACAAACTTGATAATGCAAAGTTGCATCAAAGCATGGCTTCACTCCAATGAACTATGTCAAGAAATAGTATTGATGTAGTTTAAGGCTTTTATTTTACACGGCGGTTTCTCAACCTGCTAAGAAACTCCGGTGTGATGCCCAAGAACGAGGCAATTTGCGTTTGGGGCAAGCGATTGGACAGCTGGGGGTACACCTCGATGAATGAATTATATCTGTCTTCGGCGGTAGAGCTTATGTTTTGTAATAAGCGGTTTTGCAGGGTAACAAAACTGTTTTCTATCAGTACCCTAAAAATCCTGTCAAACTTGGCAACCTGTATATAAAGAGCGATGAGGTTATCATAGTTTATCTGCAAAACCATCGTATCTTCCAAAGCATCGATATTCAATTCGGACGGTTTACGCTCGTGGAAACTTCCGATATTCGTCAGCCACCAATTTTCGGAAGCAAATTGAATAATATGCGTATTGCCTTTTTCGTCCACTTTATACATCCTCAAGCATCCCCGAATGACAAAGTTGAAGTGGTTACAAACATCACCCTCCTGAAGAACATATTGCCGTTTGCGATATAATCTCGGCTTGAAATAGGCTGATACGAGTTCTGTTTCCTCGTCGTTTAGAGGAATAAGATTATTGAAATATTTGATTAATGGTTCGACGGATGATTTTACAATTTCTTCTCTCATTACACAGTTTTTAGCTTACTACACTACGACAAATTTACAATATTTAAAAAAGAAGTTGATTTATAAACATATTTATTGTCGGTTCCTGTGGCTCCACAATAGGAGCCTGTCTGTCATTGACTTTAAACACAAGATTATCCTACATAGAAATCGGCGGTGGAACATTTTCCTTTGCATCATTGGGCTTCGGCGAACTGTCTGGCTTCCTGCTTTCCAATTTCTTTAATTCCGTTCTAATGATTTCCCGTACTTCCTCTTTTATCCGCTCGTAATTGTATCTTACATCCTCGGGAGTGATGGGATTGATAATTGGGATTTCCTTGTACTTGGATTCTTCTTCTGCAATAGCGTTAAAATCATTCTGTATCTCGGCATGGAACATTTTGAGGTCAATCCTGCAATCGGGATTGTCGGCCACCACACCGACAAATTCGCCCGATGAAAGGCGTGATATTTTTGATGCAGGTATGGCATACTCTAACTGTGTGGACTTGGTAAACGATGTATCACTGCTGTTTATATTTTGGCTTACCTTTTCCTGCAATATCTTTCCAAACTGTTCGCTGAGATGTTTTGCCGTGTCTCCTGTGACCTGCCCACTGATGATATTACCGACCACACCAAAGATTGCGTCGGCTTCTTCTTTGGAATAATCCTTGACATTCTGACTTAAATCCTGCAACCCCAAGACGGTCGAGACCTTATACCCTCGGGCAATTGCGAGGTGGTTGGAGATGTTGTTGATTAGTATGGATGAAAATTCGTCGAAGATTAGACTTGATTTCAACCTGTTTTTTTGGTTGATGATTTTCAGCAACCTATTGACATATAAGGAGAGTACAGCTCCATAGGTCTGCAACTTCTGGGGGTTGTTTCCCATACATACGATTTTGGGGTCTTCGGGGTTGTTGATGTCAAGGGTAAAATCGTTGCCACTCAACACCCAATAGAGCTGTGGTGATGAAAGTCGGGCAAGCCCAATCTTGGCACTTGCAATCTGTCCCTCCAATTGCTCCATCGCTTTGTTGCGGAATGCTGATAAAAATGGATTAACAAGAACCCGAATTTCATCCTCCATATCCAATAAAGCGAACAGCATATTGTATTCTACCTGCATAAGTTCGATGGCATGGGGCAAGGTACAATACTTACCATCTTTGTACTTCCGTAAATACCAAATGAGGGCTGTAAGGAAGTTGATTGGAGACTCGACAAAGAAATCCCCTTGCTTCTTTAACCACTGTTTGTTAAGTCCCAATAGGATGGTACGGCTCGATTCTGTTGCATCCGTAATGTCGTCCATCGTATTCGGGTCTAAGGGGTTGCAACGGTGTGTCCTGCTTAAATCGTCAAAGTTGATAACATAGAATTTGGGCGGGTTTTTAAGCTGATGGCGGTACTGCAATAGCTTATTGTAGGCTATCTTGGAAAGGTCATCGAATTTCAAATCGTACAGGAATACGGTAAAACCTTTCTTGATGTGTTGGTCAATCAGATGGCGGAAAATAAATGCGCTCTTACCTGTCCCTGGCTTTCCAACCACTAACAGCCCTTTAAGGGGATTAATAAAATTTATCCACGAATCACGTACTTCTTTTTTTAACCTGTACTTTGCGGGTAGATTAATGGAATACTCGTTGTCAAGCAACCTTTCTTCCTGTGGAAACGTTTCGTTTTCCTCGTTGAAAACACCACCGTTCATCATGTCCTTTAGAAGTCTTGACAGCCATGTACCGCCAATGAGCATAAGGAGATAACCTATACTCGTAATCCCGATATAAAGGACGGTCTTGGTTTCTATGATCATATCGGTATAGAGCAAAAATGTACTGACGAAATAGAAAAAGAGACCGCTAAATATATAGATGGCTATGTGGCTCTTTTTGATTTTCTCGTCCTTTTTACCCTTGATGCTCAATAGGAAGACCGCTAATAAAATCAATGTGCTAATCTTGGGTTTGAGGTAACTGCTGAAAAGCCCTGTCTTGGAAATGTTCTCGACAATACGGTCAGTAATGGTAGCTGTCCATCCCCACGATTGGAACGCAAGGTAACAGGCGATGTAAAAATGTATGGCAAGTATGGCAATGCTCAATAGCCGTGTGAAGTCGGCTATTTTGCGTAGACCCTGTATATCTTCTCCTGTGTTCATAGCTTATTAAATTTTGAGGTGTAGGCTTTTTAAAGCCTGTTCTGGTTCTTTCTCTTTCTTCTCCGCAAGGTCTGTGAGGGCGTGTAGTCTTTCGTGTCAAGCATTTCTTTCATGTAATCCAGACTTGGCGCAGGATCTGCCGAACGGTTATCAAGGGATAGCCCATCGTAAGGAGATGCAAAAGACGGTGAGATAAAATGGTTTTTGGGAACATCCGAATTGCCAAGCCGTTTGCTGATAGACGAGGCACTGTAATTCTTGCCCAATGCACTTCCGTTGAAAACGGTATGGTTTACGTTGTCCACGTAGGTTGCTCCGTAGATAATACCTTGTTGGTTCTCCCTAAACAAAAGGAATATTCCGCTTTTGGCGAGTTCGTTTTTTAGCGTATCCCTCGTGACGGTCTCGTACCGTAGTAGGATATCGTCCAACCTGTTCCTGATGTCTTTTTTAAAGCGTTCTCTTTGGGCCTTATTCTTTTCATATTTCTTCTCGATGTTCGCCAATGTGGGCTTGTGGTAGAAAGAGCTGGCTTTTAGCGGTACGCCTACCTTGTTGCCCTTTTCGTCCAACAGGGAGTATATCAAGCCATTTTTACGGTACATTTCACTGTCTTCTGCTCCTCGGTCTGCCACGACATTAAACTGCCTTAAAACAGAGTTATACTCGGGAAGCGAGGTAAACCGGTAGTTTTCCAATACGGCACTGACCACATTGCTGATAGCACGTTTGGTCGGGGTCTTTCCATAGATGACCTTTTCGACATCAATGGCTTTTATCGGTGGATGCGTCTTCTTTTTCTTGCTCTTGGCAACGAGCAACCCAAATTCCTTTTCGACGGTCTGTCGGGCTTCTTCTGAACGTTTCCTGCCAATATTATGTAGATTGATAGGTGTGCCGTCCGCTTGGATGCTGACCGTGGCGATGTGTACGTGTTGGTGCGAAACATCCTCGTGCCGATAGACCAAAAAAGGCTGATTCCCGAAACCAAGCAACTCCATGTATCGGTTGGCGATGCGTTGCATTTTTTCATCCTGCAATTTTTCGCTTATGTCGAAATTCAGCGATATGTGGAGCGCATTGGTCGCCACGCTCGGACGAAGTTCGGTAAGGTGCTGAAACCTCCGTAATTTGCCGTTAAAATCAAGGTTGTCTAATTCAATGGCAAACCCACTTGCCATGATAATTCGTGCGTCTCCCTCGGTTACTTTCTGCTCGTTGTAGTGGAGTATGCCCCGAATGCTCTTTCCAATTTTTATCCTTGCAACCATTTTTCAGCGAGTTTGGAGACGATTTGCAATAGGTGGTCGATTTTCGGGTCAATGGAGCGGTATATCTCCGCAGTCTTTCGGAAGTGGAAAGAGCGTTCGGCATCGCTCTGGCTTATGTGGAAACGGTGGGTCTGTTGGTTGATGTTGATGCCGATTGCCTTGATTTCCTTTCGTATCATGGCAAGCTCCTCCATTGTGCCGTTCATGGACATGTCCTTTACGATGTATTTGATATGCCTGTCGGCAAGGATATTTCGGACAACCTGCCCAATGGATTTGCAGTCGCTTTCCTTTTGGATTTTTTCAAGTTTTTTAAAGGTCTCCTCCGTGATACGTATGACTATCGGGTGTGTCAGAACGGTATCGCTTTCCGTTGCTTTTTTTCTTGGCATAATAGGATTTTTCAGAACGTTCAGGACTTTGCGAGTTTCGAGCAAAGTCTCCCGCCTTAAGGCGGGCAAAGTGTTTTTCGTATGCGGGTTACCGTATACGAAAATACATCTTTGCTACCCACCCACGTGGGTCAAAAGCTCCCTATCAAAAGGTGCTCAACTCTTTTCCTAAACTTGGTGAAACAATGATTTTAGTTGATGGTCGCTACTTTAGAAACCGTTGTAAACTCTCGTCCATATCTTCGGATAATGCGAGGGTACTCCGTATGTACTGCCGTACTTTCTTACGCACATTTTTGACCTGTTTGGCATCGTGCTTTGTTCCGTATGGCTCTTGTGGCTTTAGCCGTTTTTTTACTTTCTTTTTCATCTCCTAAATTTTTTGTCAAAGTTGACAGGAAGTCTTCGTGGGGGTTGACAACTGCTTGGGTAGTGGCTAAAGATTTTTTTAGCGATTCATGAACATTTAATCAGTAGCGTGAGGGATGGAAGTGGAAAGCCCACAGCGAAGCGAGGACTTGGAACGGATAGCCCGACCCGCCAACGGCGGGACACGCCTTAAAAGTACCAAAGTAGCTGACCCGAAAAATAAAGTTTGGGTGCTTGTCAATAAGTTGTCAAACACCTCCTTTTTTATGCTTCATTATTGCAGGATGAAGCATGGTAAAACAAAAAGTAATACGGTAGAAAACACTCCCAAAAAAGAGCAAAAAAACTTAACGCAAAGTGCTGAAAATCAAGATAATTTCCTTAAATTTATAGCTGAAATCATTGTTGAAATAATCATTAAGGAGACAGTACATGAGAACAACAGCACACATCAGAAAGACGGTTGAATGCCGAGGGCATTGCCTGTCACAAATTAGGGAGTTAACAACTAAAACATTCATTAAAGAGACCGTATATGGAAGCAATAGGATATATCAGAAAAAGCACTAAAGACCAATCCCATTACTCGCTCGAATACCAAGAGAATGCAATACGCCGATATTGCAGTCATAATGAAGTGGAACTTGGTTCGGTCTATGTAGATGACGGAGAGAGTAGCTATACTTTTGACCGCCCCGATTATCGGGCGTTGGAGACTTTCATCAAACAGCAAAGGGGCAAAGTGAGATACCTTGTCGTACTTGACCATGACAGGTTTAGCCGTAACCTGCCCGAAGCATTGATGAAGATTGAGGAACTTGAAAAGAAGCACCGTTTAAAGGTCGTTGCTACCAACGAATCCCTCGATATCGACACTTCTGACCCGAGCGTGTTCATGATGAGGGCATTCAAATACCTAATTGCCAATCAAGAGCTGTTTACCATCCGTCGCAGGGCAAAATTGGCGATACGGCAAGCAAGGGAATCGGGACGCTTTGTCAACAATGCTCCGTATGGTTACACAAACATAAGGGAGCAAGCCACGAAAAAAGGCATGATAATCGTCAATGAGACCGAAGCATACGTTGTCAAGAAAATCTTTAGGGATTACCTTTCGGGCGTACCTGCCTATCTGATACACCAATCCGCCAAATCAATGGGCTTTCCGCTTAACGGAAGCGATGCGATAACAAGGGTTTTAAGGAACTGCCTGTATGCAGGTCTGGTCAAGGTAACCGCTACGGAAAAAGAACCCGAACGGCTTGTAAAGGGCATACACGAAGCTATCGTTAGTGAGGAACAGTATTGGCGTGCGCAGGAGATGCTGGACGACAAACGTTCGGAGAAACCACAGCCGAAAAAGGAATTTCAATTGAGGGGTATATTAAGAAGCAATTGTTGCGGTGGTCACATGACCGCAGGATTCAGCAAGGGAAAGAAAAAATACTACCTATACTACCGTTGTGTAAAACACAGCTCGGTCAATATCTCGGGCAACGTTCTGCATGATAGGTATGAGGAACTGCTCAAACACCTAAACTATACCAAAGAACAGGTTACGGAGTTAATCGGGTATATAAAGGACGAATTGAAAGTAGCCGTGAAAGTCCGTAAAAAGGAATTGGAAAGCAAGAAAGCTCTGTTGGTAATAGCTGAAAAGAAACTTGATGGGCTTGAAGATAAGGTCTTGAACGACATTATAAATGGAGACACCTATAAAAAGGGCTACAAGAAATTTTCGATTGAGATAGCACGGCTAAAATCCGAAGTTTCCGACCTCTCCGTTGACATCAATAAAAAGGCACAGGAGCAAATCAAGCTAATCCCCAAACTGCTGAATGTACCCGAATTATTTAAACGTGCCACAATCAACCAACAGCATTCTTTTTTAAACAGAGTGTTCAAAGGGGGATTGACGTTTGACAAAGGTACGGTTAGAACACCCGACCTCAACCCTGTGTTTCATCATAACTACCTAATAATGAAACAAAAATGGTTGCTCGAAGTAGAACAACCCATCGGGAATTTAACCCAAATCCCTAACTGCGGAGAAAACGGGGAATAGGCAACACAACTTTAGGATGTAATTATAGAAGCGCTGCGCTAAAATTGCAATCGCAGTTTAACGCTCTATTTAAGTTTTCTGGTATAAAACTTTATGATTTATCTAACGTAGGAAAATGCCATTTAGTCAGCTGTTATTGCTTTGGAAATAACCTCGAAAAGGTTCTCGCCGATATGAAATATCGATAAGATTGGATTTGAAGAGATTCCTTGTGTGGACTTGGACTACGCTTTCCCGTTGCAGATCCACGCATGTTATACAAGGGAACAGATATTAGTTGCCATGCGCTTAAGTACACTCGGTAAGAAAAGTTCGAATCGAGAAGGGGTAGCGTTGAATAAAGTGCTAAACATAGAAGCATTATTTATCAATCTGAAGAAAAGTGAGGAGGACTTCTCTCCGACCACGTTATATGATGACTATGCTATCAATGAGTTGCTTTCCACTGGCAGTCACAAAATCAAACGGCTGATTATTCGGAAAAAGGTTTGTCCTACATCACGCAAAATGAAACTGGGAATTAATTCAAACAACGGAGGCCATTAAACTGTCAAAAGTTCATTCGGCCGCTATGGATTAAACACGCAGTATAAAGAATTGACAATATGTACAAAAAAGAAATCTCATGTACAAAAACTCACAACAAACAAACACAAAAGACTAATAGTCAAAACATAACAGATGTACAAAAGTTAAGATCAGTGTACAACATATAGAAGTGATTTTGTGGTTGTTCTCAAAAACAGACATTAATTTTGAGCTCCTTAGCTTCATGTATAATAGTGATCACTTAACACCAGTCGATGCCTTATAATAAGGTGAATTTGCTATATTTATGCATTATGCTTCACGTAAGCTGTGCAATCAAAGAACACAACAACAAAGTCCTGATCTGTCAACGCTCCAAGCGAATGAAGCTTCCGCTGAAATGGGAGTTCCCGGGCGGCAAGATCGAGGATGGCGAAAGCAAAGAAAATTGCTTGAAAAGAGAAATCCACGAAGAGCTACATCAGATGTTGGGGGTGTTATTTATATTATATATTTCCAACGTAAATAAGTTATCTCTATATTAGAGCAGGTAAAAAATGTAGTCGCTTGATGTAGGTGTCGGGCGACACACCGAGCCCCATGTCTACCGAACGTGGGGTTCTTCTTTTCCCAAGCCATAAAAATTTCACGACGTTTTGATTTTCTGTAAATATTCAATAAATTTAAACAATTCGGTTAGCGCCACCCTAAAACAACGTAGTATAATTATCTCTAGGCGGCGTTAAGAACCCGGTGTCGCCCGGCATGGGGTTCGCTTTGGAAAAAGAGCAGGAGAAATTTCCTCCTGCTCTGAGTGTAAACCGACATCACGTCGTCTAATTGAACTATGAATTGCAAACCCTTATTTAATCTGTCTTTCACATTGAACGTGATACCGATAGTATTGTTCAATCATAACATAAACTAAAGCCATTTTGGGTATATACCGAAGGATAAAAAGATAAATACCCTATAGCATCATGAAAGCACATCCGAAATAGTCAATTTGGTCTGAAACAATAAATTTACCAAATTAGCTTTTGGTTTTAATAGGATGTTGCCCGGCGTGAGGGTTTATTCTCTATAGCCAAACCTATAATCATTACTTACAGTAGCTTCTTCACTATCGAATATCTCCGCCATTAGATCAATAAGATCTTGAGGTATATCTTTCGCAAACCATACTCCTGGAGTGTACATTCCTTTATAAAATGTCGTCTGGTTACCGTTTCCCCATTCTACCACAGATTGTACAAACCCATTTCTGGATACTAATTCATATTGAATAACGGTAGATTTACCCCTGATAGTAATTTCTTTTTCTTTCATTCTTCAAAATTACTAATTATTTTAGTAATTATGCGATAGCATAAAATGTTAAAAAATGTCAGTAGGTTCGATTACCTTTACGTCATGACAATAGATGAATTAAAACAGGCTTTGCAGGGTAAGCAATTCACCGCGCCCGTTGAACTAGAACCGCATGCGATACTGCAGGACGTAGAGCAATTTCTAAGGATACAGTTTATCGAAGTGGATTTGTGGAAGAAAGATATAACAAAATGCCCGGCTTATTTGAGGCTAGTTAAGTTTTATGAGGTAACGAGATAGTTACTTAAGTAGTTCGTTAGCTATTGCCAAGCACGCGCAGCCCATCTGGGTTTCTTACAATGACTTGAAAAACTACGATTGGGCGGAGGCGGATGTGCCGGTAGTAAACGAAATACGGCATATACGACGAGGCACTTGTTAATATGTGTTAAATATACACTTACAAGAAACGAAATGCGCGCAATTGTCGTTATATTTGTACTTCATAATTTAGGTTTATAATTGGTTAGTTAGTTAAAAATCCTGAGGCTCCCCGCTTCAGGATTTTTTATGTAGGCGGTAATTTTAGTGCATAGTTGGCCGGCCGCATTTTTATTTTCCTAAAGAAATTATTATCTTAAACTACATTTCTGATCTTAACGATAGGTTGGAACTAAATTTGAAATTTTTGAGTTAAATTACCAATCACGATGTACAAATCTCTTCAGGATAAACTTCGCGCGTTTCATGAGGTTTGCCATAAGCAGTCGGAATTTAGGTTACCTAAATATGAATATCGTAAGTGTTATGATTATCATAGTTTCGAAAAACGTACTTAATGTAATATCATGAAAACTAAATTAATTCTGTCTGCCATTCTTCTTATCTCATCAATACCTAGTGTTAAAGCACAGGATGATAATGAGAAGTATAGGTTTATAGATCATATTAGTAAAGCTATTGAAAAAGATACTGCCGAATGGAGGTATCAGAGCGGCGCTGTAAACTTTTCCTTTGTAGGAGATTACAGAAATGCTTTAGCTGCATGGGATAAAGCTATGTCGAAGAAAGACTACACACCCACAGCTTCAGACTCCCTGATATTGAAATCGGCATATGTTCAAGACGCGAAAAATTATATCTTGGACCGTGCTAAAAAAGAAAAGATACTAATCATAAACGAAGCGCACCATAATCCTAAACATAGAACCTTCACGAGAAGCCTTCTTAAATCCTTATATGATAATGGGTACCGCTATTTAGGGCTTGAAGCAATTTCTGATAAAGCAGTTAATGAACGCAATTATGCGTTACAATCCAGTGGCTACTACACAGCGGAACCTGAATTTGGGAATTTGATTTTCGAGGCGAAAAAGTTGGGCTTTGTAATTTTTGGATATGAAGCTTCTATGGGAAAAAACGGAAAAGAAAGGGAAATTGAGCAAGCCAAAAATATTCATGAGTTCATGATGCTCAATACAGATGGTAAATATATTATTCACTGTGGATTTGACCATGTCTATGAAGGTGAAGTTCGCAACTGGGAAAAAGCAATGGCTGGCAGACTTAAGGAATATTCGGGTATTGATCCATTTACCATTGATCAGGTTAAACTATCTGAACACAGTAAAGCTAGTCGTAACCATTATTTTTTAAACGCAACAGAAGAAAAAGAACCCTTTGTATTAAAAAGTCCAGATAACACAGTCTTTAATGCGCTTAATGAATCCAAACAGACCGATATACTGTTAATCCACCCCGCTACGGAATATAAATATGAAAGACCTGCGTGGATTTTTTACGATAAAAAAGAGTATTGGATCCCGGAAGACCGTCTAAAAAAATACCCATCCACTGTACAGATCATGGCTTTCAGAGATCAAGAATATGAAAATGAGGGTGTCCCAACCGATATTATTGAACTCAGCAGTGAAAAAAATAACAAGCCATTATACTTAGGACATGGTAAACATACTATAATAGTAAGGAATAATTCTTATGAAGTAATCGACAAATTTGAAATTTTTTAAACTTCTGTTATAATTTAACAAAGATATGGAAGACCTTATAAAAAAACTTCTAAGTACCGAGCATGGATTTAAACCTTTCCAGCAGGAAGCAAAAAATATAATCGATACACATTCTGTGAAGGATTCAAAAAAAATTGCTATCGACCTGATGGACACTGAATTTTATCAGATTCGTTGCTGTGCAATTTTCATTTTGGGTATGATAGCAACAAGAGACAAAACCGTACTTTTCTTATTAAAAGATTGTGCCCGCAAAGATAAAAGTTGGCAAGTACAGGTAATCGTAGCAAAAGCCTTCGATCAGTTTTGTAAGGATAACGGTTATGAAAATTCCCTACCCGAAATTGTGGAATGGATGAACGATGAAAATCCGAATGTTTGCAGAGCAGTTACCGAAGGATTACGGGTTTGGACAAGCCGTCCGTACATTAAAGAGCATCCAAATGCAGACATACTATAAAAGCGCTGACTACTTTTCCAATAAGCTTCCCTTGGAGATGATTTTTTGTTCATTACCAAACGCCGGCTGTCCGCCGGTGAACAGTGCTTGAACACTTTTGCATCTACCTATTAATGCTTCAATACATAAATAGAACTATCCTTTATTCTAAATCCAAGATTTTCGTAAAGCTTACGTGCTGCAATACGGTGGCTTTCCGTAAATAAAAGCACTTCCGTCAAATTCATTTCTCTAGAATACTTGAGCAGATATTCTATCAATTTCCTACCGATACCTTGTCCTCGGTATGCATTGTCGACAACGACATCTTCTATCCAACCTTTATGTCCGGATATAACACAATAGACAGCCATTGACGCAATACCAACTAGATTCCCGTCTTGAAAACCTCCTATGAGATAAACGCCATTGTCCGCCCGCAAGACTTGGGAAAGATCCTGATACTTTTTTCCG
>PJTZ01000130.1_pt1 | contig 54689 bp, 49 predicted proteins | sample 1512131 | NCBI WGS metagenome assembly PJTZ01 (sample SAMN08177679, study PRJNA422409) | Soil metagenome, whole genome shotgun sequencing project. | reverse complement strand
GCGTCTCGTGCAATTGGGCATGGTAGAACCCGACCAGACCATCGAGGGGCAGACGCGCGACGCCATTCAGGCCAGCCGTCCGCCTATTCTCGACCGCAACGGGCTCGAAATGGCGCTCGATATCCGGGTGCCTTCGCTTTACGCCGAACCGCGCCGCATCATTGATGTCGAAGAAGCGGTGCAGAAGCTCCGCACTGTGCTGCCCAACCTCAGCGAGGAATGGCTGCGCAATCGGTTGAGCGGTGATCGTGGTTTTGTCTGGGTGCAGCGCGAACTGACCCCGGCCATTCAGGAACAGGTGATGCGGCTGGGTATTCCCGGCATCGACTTCATTACCGAATCCAAGCGCTTCTATCCGGGCATGAACGAGGCCTCCCATATTCTGGGCTCCACCAATGTCGACAATCAGGGCATTGCCGGCATCGAGCGGCATATGGACAACGACTCTCTTGCTCTCTTGCAGGAGCTTGGTCTGGCGCGTGGTAATGCGCTGACGCCTGTGGAGCTCAGCGTCGACATGCGTGTGCAGCATGTCATGCACGAGCAGCTTGCCGATGCGATGGTGCGCTATCAGGCCATCGCTGCTGCTGGCGTTATGATGGACATTTATACCGGCGAAATTATCGCGCTGGCCTCATTGCCCGACTTTAACCCCAATGAGCCCGCTTCGGCGCTGGTTAAGGATACGTTCAACCGTATCACGTCGGGCATTTTTGAGCCGGGCTCGATCTTTAAGACGGTCACGCTGGCTGGCGCGCTCGATTCTGGTGCCGTTCGGATGACCGACGAGTTTGATGCGCGCTATGGCGTTCGCTTTGGCCGTTACACGATCAGCGACTTCCACGGCAAGAACCGCATTCTTAGCCTGCCGGAAGTCTATAAGTACTCGTCCAATATCGGCACCATCCGCATCATGCAGGCGATGGGCAAGGATAATTTTCGCGAGTTCCTTAGTCGCCTGAAATTCGACAAGCGCGTTGAGTTTGAACTGCCCGAAATGCGCGTGCCCACTGTTCCGAACACGCTTTCGGAAGTGGGGGCGGCGACTGCCTCATTTGGCCACGGCCTTTCGGTATCGCCGCTTCATATGTTGACCGCCTATGCGTCGTTTGTGAATGGCGGCAATTACATTGCCCCGACACTTTACAAGCGCAGCATTGCTGAATCCGAACCGCTTTACGAACGTGTCATCTCCGAACAGACCAGCGCCAATATGCGCTATCTGATGCGGCTCAATGCCATTTCGACGGGTGGTTCAGGCTCGCAGATGAACCGCGCCGCCCAGGGCTATCGTGTTGGCGGCAAGACTGGCACGGCGGAAAAGGTGGTGGATGGGCGCTATTCCTCCAGCAAGGTCACCAATTTCTTCGCGTCGGCTTTCCCCCTCGACAATCCGCGTTATGCCATGGTCATCATGGTGGACGAACCGAAAGCAGAAAACCCGCAATCGGGCACGACGGCAGGCTGGAACGCTGGCACGTTGACCGGACGTGTGGTTCAGCGGGTCGCTCCTATGCTCGGCATTGCGCCGGACTTCAGCAAGTTGCTCGATCAGCAGATCGTACCGCCAGAAGTCAGGCGGATTTTTCCAGAAGGATATTGATTGGTGTCAATCAGCGTTACCCAACTGCTCGAAGGCTCCGGTGCCCGCCCCAAAAAGGGCCTTGGCGCCGTTTTCGGGCTGAATTCGGATAGCCGACGGATCGAGCCGGGCGACATCTTCTTTGCGCTGCCCGGCGCGAAGGTGCACGGCAATCAATTCGTACACGATGCTGTGGCGCGCGGTGCTCTCGCTGTCGTTACCGATACTGCGCCGCCCGGTGATTTGGGCGTGCCTGTCATTGTGGTCAAGGATGTGCGCGCTGCCTATGCCCGCGCTGCCTCCCGCGTGTTCGAGCCACAGCCCGAAATTCTGGTGGCCGTCACCGGCACCAATGGCAAGACCTCAGTTGCCTCGTTCGTGCGGCAGATATGGGACTATGCGGGCCTTGGCGGGGCGAGCATCGGTACACTGGGCATCGAGACGGCAAACCGCACCATTGAAGGCGCGCTGACCACTCCGGATTCCCGCACGCTGCATCAGGCGATGCGCGCGCTCAAGGCGCAGGGTATTGATCATGTGGCGCTGGAAGCCTCCAGCCATGGGCTTGATCAGCACCGCATGGACGGCATTCACTTCGAGGCAGTGGCTTTCACCAATCTCAGCCGCGACCATCTCGACTACCACGCCGACATGGATGAATACCGCAACGCCAAGCTACGGCTTTTCACGGACCTTCTGGTCGATGGTGGCGCGGCTATCGTCAATGTGGACGATCCCGAGCACGAGCAGTTCATGTTCGCCGCTCTTTCGGCCAGCGCAACGCTGCTGACGGTGGGCCGCGAGGGCGCCTATATCGAAATCCTGTCCATCGAGCCGGAAGGTTATGGTCAGCGCGTCGAAATCCGCCACATTGGCGAGAAGGTCAGCTTCCATCTCCAAATTCCCGGCGAGTTCCAGGTGTCCAACGCTCTGATCGCGGCGGCTCTGGCCATGTCTTCGGGCGTCGACAAGGCCGATGCCTTTGCCGCTCTGTCCGAACTGGTCGGTGCGCGCGGGCGGCTGGAACTGGTGGGGGAATATAATGGCGCGGCCATTTTCGTCGATTATTCTCACAAGCCCGAAGCCCTGCGTACCGCACTTCACACGCTGCGGCCCTATGCCAAGAACCAGTTGAAGGTGGTTTTCGGCTGCGGTGGTGACCGCGATAAGGGCAAGCGCCCTCAAATGGGCGAAATTGCCAGCCAGCTTGCCGATGTGGTTATCGTCACCGACGATAATCCGCGCACCGAGGACGCAGCCGCCATTCGTGCTGAGGTTCTCGCCGGGGCAAAAGGGGCCAGCGAAATTGCCGACCGCAAGGAAGCGATTGAAACCGCCGTCCGCTCGCTTAAAAAGGGTGATGTCCTCCTGGTCGCAGGCAAGGGCCACGAGACCTACCAGATCATCGGCAGCACCAAGCATCACTTCTCTGACCACGAAGTCGTCGAGGCTGCGATCAAGGGCTAAGTGCGCTGCCCAACAGGCGTACGCGAAACTGCACCTCCCGCTTGCAGTGGGAGGCTCGGAGAGTGTGTTGGCTAGACTCGTGGCGCTGCGCTATACGAACCCCCACCCCAACCCTCCCCGCAAGGGGGAGGGTGCCGTTCCGAGCTTGTGGCCAGCCTCATGACCAAACCTCTCTTCACTCTCGACGCCATCCTCGAAGCCACTGGCGGACGCGCCGAGGATGTCACAGCCGACGCCATCAATTCCATCTCCATCGATAGCCGCGAACTCGGGCCCGAAGCCCTGTTCGTCGCCATCAAGGGCGACCGCTTCGATGGTCATGACTTTGTCGACACCGCGCTTGCCAATGGCGCCGCCGCAGCTCTCGTATCGGACGGGCTCAGCTCCGGCCCGGGTAGGATTGTGGTAGCCGATGCCCTTGGCGGCCTGCGCGATCTGGCCCGTGCCTCCCGTGCCCGAAATCGCGGCTTCATCGTCGGCGTCACCGGCAGCGTGGGCAAGACGACGACCAAGGAAGCGCTTCGTTTGATCTTTGAGGCAGCGGGGGAAACCCATGCCTCGATCAAGAGCTTCAACAATCACTGGGGCGTGCCGCTGATGCTGGCCCGCATGCCCGAAAGTGCCCAGTTCGGCGTTTTCGAAATGGGCATGAGCGCGCCAGACGAAATTCGACCGCTGAGCCAGTTGGTGCGCCCGCATGTGGCCGTCATCACGTCCATCGCCCCGGCGCATCTCGAGAACATGGGCAGCCTCGAAAACATCGCTCGGGCCAAAGCGGAAATCTTTGAAGGGCTCGAAGAGGGCGGCACGGCAATCATTAACGCCGATCATCCGCATATAAGTCTCCTTTTGGAGCTTGCTGCGAAGGTCAACGTCAACAGTGTGCTAACTTTTGGCTTCTCGAGGGGAGCCGATTGGCAAATTCTTGATCCGCAATCCACCGCCGATCACAGCTTTGCCAAAGTGGTTCATGGCGACCAGCAATACGAGTTGGCGCTTGGTGTTCTCGGGCGTCATATGCTCTCCAATGCCACCGCCGCACTGGCTGTTGCGCATCTTGCGGGCATCGAGCCATCCGTCGCCCTGCGGGCGCTTGCGAGCTTCGGCGCGCAACCGGGCAGGGGGCAGCGTCGGGCACTTGGTCCCTCGGCTAACCCATTGCTGCTTATAGACGAAAGCTACAACGCCAATACGGCATCAATGGCCGCAGCCCTCGATGTCTTCGCCGCGGTTTCCGCACCGGGCCGCAAGGTTCTGGTGCTGGGCGATATGCTCGAACTGGGCGCTGAGGCCGATGCGTTACATGCCAGTCTGGCTAATGCCGTGCGCGCCAGCGGTGCTGACCGTGTGCATCTCGTCGGCGCTAGCATGGCCTCTTTGGCTTCGGCACTACCCGGCGAGTTGGTGGCCAGCCACTCAAAAACCGCCGAACAAGCACAAGACGTTATCGTCGCCGATCTTGCCTATGGCGATGCTCTTATGATCAAAGGGTCCAACGGTGTCGGGCTGGCGCGCATTGTAAATGCGATTGTCGCGCGCTTCGAGATGAGCTGAAACACCAAGCGAAACAGCGGAACAGAATGCTCTATTTCCTCGGCCAAATGGGCGAACAATTCGCCGCCTTCAACGTCTTCCGGTACATCACTTTCCGCACTGCCGGTGCGGTGGTGACGGCCCTGTTCTTCGTGTTCCTGTTCGGCCCTGGCATGATCGCCATGCTGCGCATCAAGCAGGGACGTGGTCAACCCATCCGCGAAGATGGTCCTGCGGGACACCTGCTTACAAAGAAAGGCACGCCCACCATGGGCGGCCTTATGATCCTTTCAGGCGCTGTAATTTCGACCTTGCTCTGGTCCAATCTGACCAATGGTTATGTGTGGGTGGTCCTGTTCGTCACTGTCGGTTTCGGCGCCATTGGCTTTTACGACGATTATCTCAAGGTCAAGCGCATGAGCCATACCGGCTTCGGCTCCAAGCAGCGGCTGCTGCTCGAAGCGCTGATCGGTGGTATCGCCGCCTTTGCAATTTCCCAGCTTGCGCAAGGCGCTTATGGCACGTCGCTCCTTTTCCCCTTCGTGAAAGATTTAGCGGTCAATCTGGGCTATTTCTACATCCTGTTCGGTGGGTTCGTCGTCGTTGCTGCCGGCAATTCCGTGAACCTTACCGATGGCCTTGATGGCTTAGCTATTGTGCCGGTGATGGTTGCAGCAGCCTGTTTCGGACTGATTGCCTATCTTGTTGGCTCGCAGAATTATGCCGATTACCTGCTGCTCAATGCCGTTCCCGGCACGGCGGAGTTGTCGGTGGTCTGTGGTGCCCTAATCGGGGCCGGCTTGGGCTTTCTCTGGTTCAACGCGCCGCCCGCCCAGATTTTCATGGGTGACACGGGCTCTCTTGCGCTTGGTGGCGCACTGGGCGCAATTGCTGTGGCGACCAAGCATGAGATCGTCCTTGCCATTATCGGAGGCCTCTTCGTGCTCGAAACCGTGTCGGTGATCGTGCAGGTCGCGTCGTTCAAGCTGACAGGCAAGCGTGTGTTTCGAATGGCGCCCATCCATCACCATTTCGAACATTTAGGGTGGACCGAAAGCCAGGTGGTGATCCGTTTCTGGATCATCTCGTTCGTTCTTGCGCTGATTGGCCTGTCGAGCCTCAAGCTGCGCTAATCCTAATTCAGCATTTGGTTGCATGAGCCCGGGACACTCTTTTGTGTCCCGGGCTTTTGTTTTTTCAGCAATCTGCTCTTCACAACGGACCGTACCTTTCTACGAGACGACAGGTATTTCGTCCGGAGCCATCCCCGCCGCCTTCCAAGAGCGGCCATTGATCTGAGGAGACTATACGTGACCAAAACAACCCGACTTTGCCTTCTTACCGCCCTGCTCGCCGGTTCAACCGCTTTCGCCGGCGCGGCGCAGGCTGCTCCTGCCGTGGGGCTGGTCAATGGCACGACGCTTGTCATGTTCGACACGGAAACCCGCGAAGTTTCAGGCATGATGGATGTAACTGGAACAGACGGACTTGCTGGTATCGATGTTCGACCCGCCGACAAGATGCTTTATGGTGTTACACTTTCAGGTGAAGTCGTCACGATCGACACTTCGTCGGGCGAAGCGACCGTTAAGTCGACGCTCTCCGAAAAACTGCCGAGCTATGAAGGCGCGATTGTCGACTTTAATCCAGTTGCCGACCGCCTGCGCCTGATGGGCACGGATGGCACCAATCATCGCGTCAATGTCGACGACGGCATGGTGACAGTGGATGGCTCGTTGGCCTTCGAGGCCGGTGATATGCATGAGGGTGAAACGCCCGCTGTTGTTGCTGCGGCCTATACCAATTCACTGGGCACGCCCGAAGAAACCAAGATGTTCGACATCGATGCGACCATCGTTGCGCTGCTCCAGCAGGTGTCGCCCAATGACGGTACGCTCAAGGCCATTGGTGAACTGGGCGTCGATGGCGGTTCAACCTACGGATTTGACATTTCTTCGACCGCCGAGTGGGACAATACGGCCTATCTCTTGGTCGACAATGTGCTTCACACGGTCGATCTCGAAACCGGCGCTGCCGAAGTCTGGGGTGAAATTGCCGGCGTGGACGGCATGATTTCTGATATCGCCATCCTTCAATAAGTTGTTGTTGCTCCAGCAACGTCTAGAGAGAGGCCCCGGCTTTTCCGGGGTCTTTTGTTTTCCACGGATCTGCGCATTCGTCCTTGCCTGACTCGCAAAACGCGAAAACCTTGGCAAATCGGTAACCAAAGCTGCCTACAATTATAGGCAGTTTGTATCGAGTACCGGCTTGCACCAATGATGTTCTCTCGCGCCGACAAGACCCCGCTGGCCGAATGGTGGTGGTCGATTGACAAGGAATTGCTGGGAGCATTGGTGATGCTTCTGGCGGTCGGCGTGGTGCTCAGCTTCGGCGCCAGCCCCGCCGTTGCAGAACGCATCGGCCTGGATGAATGGCACTTCGTTATTCGCCATGCCCTGTTCGCTGCTTTGGCGGTGCCGGTTATGCTGGTCACGTCGCTTTTAAGCCAGCGTCAGGCGCGGTTTGCAGCGCTCGGCGTCCTTATCATTATGATCATCATGCTCTGGGCAACCTTGCGCTTCGGCACGGAAGTCAAGGGCGCGCGGCGTTGGCTGTCGCTGGCCGGTCAATCGCTGCAGCCATCGGAATTTGTGAAGCCCGCCTTTGCCGTTATCGGCGCGTGGCTCTTCTCCGAATATATGATCCATCGCAATGTGCCGGGACGTCTTTTGGCCACGGGTATCATGGCGAGTATTGTTGGTGCTTTGCTCTTGCAGCCTGATATTGGGCAGACAGCTCTGGTGCTGGCCACCTGGGCTGTGTTGTTGTTTTTTTCTGGCATTTCCTGGTGGATCATTTTTGGTTTGGCCGGTGCGGGCGGCGGTCTGCTCGTCGGCGCCTATGTGTTCTTTCCGCACTTCGCGCGCCGTATCGACACATTTCTCAACCCCGATGGCGGTGGTAACACCTATCAGATCGACCGCGCCTTGCAGTCGCTGAGCGAGGGGGGGTGGTTTGGCCGTGGTCCGGGCGAATCTCTTGCCAAGAAGCTGATCCCCGATGCTCACGCCGATTATGTGTTCTCGGCCGCTGCGGGCGAATTCGGCATTCTGTTCTGCATGGGCCTGGTGGGCCTGATCGGCTTTATCGTGGTGCGCGCCATGATTGCCGCCCAGCGGCAGACCAGCCTTTTTGCGCGACTTGCGGCATCCACCATCGCGGTGCAGTTCGCCATGCAGTCGGGCATTAATCTGGCGGTGAACCTCAATCTCATTCCGCCCAAGGGCATGACGCTGCCCTTCGTGTCCTATGGTGGCACCTCGATGATCGCTGTGGCTTTTGGCATGGGGCTTATGCTGTCTTTGACCCGAACCAAGCCGGAAGAGCGCATGGCGACCGGGCTTCCCTCTTATCGCAGTGCCGTGGTAGCCCCCGCCGAATGAAAACCTTTGTACTTATTGCCGGCGGCACCGGTGGCCACCTGTTTCCTGCCATGGCTCTGGCGCAGGAACTTGTACGGCGCGGTCATGCGGTCGAGTTGATGACCGATCATCGGGCGGAAAGTTATGGCGGGGATTTCCCGGCACGGCAGGTCCATATCGTGCCCTCTGCAACGCCTTCAGGCGGCAACCCGCTCAAGCTGATTTCGGCAGGCTTGACGATCCTGCGCGGCATGGCCGTGGCGCATGGCAAGCTGCGCAAGATACGTCCCGATGCGGTCATTGGTTTTGGCGGCTATCCGACTTTCCCACCCTTCATTGCCGCAAATGTCCTTGGAATTCCTGGCATTTTGCATGAGCAGAACGCGGTGATGGGCCGGGCCAACAGAGCTCTCGCACGCTTTGCAGACGTGCTTGCCATGAGTTTTCCCGAGACGAAATTTGCCGACCAGCACCGGCTTGAAAAGGTGCTTACGGGCAATCCGGTGCGCGATCGTGTGCGCGCGCTCGTCGCCAAGCCCTATCCTGTTCTGGACGGGCAAAGCCCTATTCGTCTGGTGGTGACGGGTGGCAGTCAGGGGGCTCGTGTGCTGTCCGATATCGTACCCGAAGCTGTCGCACTTTTGTCGCCTGATTTGCGCAAAAGGCTTCAAATCGTGCAGCAGGCCCGCCCCGAAGACGTCGATAGGGTAACAGACTGTTATCGTCGAGCGCGGATTAGCGTCGAAATTGCCAGTTTTATACCAGATCTGCCAGAGCGTATCGCTAATGGACATCTGGTCATCTGCAGGGCCGGTGCCTCGACAGTGACCGAGTTGGCCGTTCTGGGGCGTCCGGGCATCCTAGTGCCGCTTCCGGGCTCGCTCGATGCGGACCAGAAGCACAATGCGCAGTTTCTGGAAAACGGTGGCGGCGGCTGGGTGATGGAGCAGGCCACGCTTTCACCGCAATCACTCGCCACTCGGCTGCAAGAGTTGTTGAGCGATCCTGCCGGGCTGGCCAAAGCCGCCCATGCGGCCCGTGCTCTCGGTCAACCCAAGGCCGTCGAGAACCTGGCCGATCTTGCAGAAGCCATTGCCGGCAAGAATGGCAATATTGAAGAAGGACAAAAATCATGAAGATGCCGCGGAATATCGGGCCGGTTCATTTTATCGGCATCGGCGGCATCGGCATGAGTGGCATCGCCGAAATCCTGCACAATCAGGGTTACGAAGTGCAGGGCTCCGACGCCTCGCTCAATCCCAATGTGCAGCGTCTGCGCGACATGGGCATCAAGGTCGAAATTGGTCAGAGTGGCGACAATCTGGGCAAGGCCGAAGTGGTGGTCGTGTCCTCGGCGATCAAGAAGGATAATCCCGAACTGATGGCTGCCCGTGCCAAGGCGTTGCCGATTGTCCGGCGCGCTGAAATGTTGGCCGAGATCATGCGCTTCAAGACCGCCATTGCCATTGGCGGCACCCACGGCAAGACCACGACGACGACGCTGATAGCGACCCTGCTCGATGCAGGCAATCTGGACCCCACCGTCATCAATGGCGGCATCATCAATGCCTATGGCACCAATGCTCGGCTGGGTGGTGGCGAATGGATGGTGGTTGAGGCTGACGAAAGCGATGGCACCTTCATCAAGCTACCGGCGGACGTCGCGGTGGTCACCAATATCGACCCCGAACATCTAGATCATTACGGCGACTTCGAAGGCGTAAAGAAGGCCTTTCTCCAGTTCGTGGAGAATGTGCCCTTCTACGGCTTTGCCGTCATGTGCCTCGATCATCCTGAAGTGCAGGCACTGGTAGGCGATATTCGCGACCGTCGGGTGATCACCTATGGGCGCAACCCGCAGGCCGATGTGCGGCTGATCGACCTTGAGAACAGAGACGGCGTGCAGCATTTCTCGGTAGAGATCCGCGACCGTATCCGCCAGACGCAGCTGCGCATTGATGGGCTGGAATTGCCCATGCCCGGCATTCACAACGCGCTCAACGCGCTCGCCGCCATTGCGGTAGCTGACCAGTTGCATGTGCCCGCAGATGCGATCCGACGCGGGCTCAAAGGTTTTACCGGGGTGAAACGTCGTTTCACCAAGACCGGCGAAGTCGGCGGCGTCACTGTCATCGACGATTATGGACACCATCCGGTGGAAATCGCAGCAGTGCTCAAGGCCGCGCGGCAATCGGCGCGCCGTGAGGTGGTCGCTGTGGTGCAGCCACATCGCTATAGCCGCGTCAACGATCTGTTCGACGATTTTGCGGCTTGCTTCAATGATGCCGACACCGTGCTGGTGGCCCCAATCTATGCAGCCGGTGAGCAGCCTATCCCCGGCGTTACGCATGAGGAACTGGTCAATCGCATCATGGCGCGCGGACATCGCGATGCTCGGGTGCTCGAGGGACCGGAAGCATTGGCGGGCGTGCTGGCGGGTCGGGTCGAGGAGGGCGATTATGTCGTGTGTCTCGGCGCTGGCAATATAACCCAATGGGCGGCGGCTTTGCCGGGTGAGTTGGGCGCGCTGTTGGGGGCGGAGCCGAAATGACCAAGCACGTCGCAGTCCTCATGGGTGGGCTCTCCAACGAGCGCCCCGTTTCGCTGAGCACCGGCAAGGGCTGCGCACAGGCCCTGCGCAATGCTGGCTACCGCGTCACTGAAGTCGACGTCGGTTACGACATTGCTGAAAAGCTGCGCGAAGTGGCGCCAGACGTCGCCTTCAATGCGCTGCATGGCCGGTTTGGCGAGGATGGCACCATTCAGGGCGTGCTCGAATTCCTGCGCATTCCCTATACACATTCTGGCGTGCTGGCCTCGGCTCTGGCGATGGACAAGCATCAGGCCAAGATGATGCTGAAGGCTGCCGGTATTCCGGTGACCGATCACGTTATTGCGAGCCGGGGGGAAGTGGGGCGGGCGCATGTGATGGCACCGCCCTATGTGGTTAAACCAATCTCGGATGGGTCGAGCTTCGGCGTCATCATCGTCAAAGCGGATCAGTCGCATCCACCGCAGGAAATTCTGGGCGAAGATTGGACCGGCGGCGAGGAATTGATGGTCGAGCGCTATATTCCGGGGCGCGAGCTGACTTGTGCTGTTATGGGTGACGTTGCGCTGCCAGTGACCGAAATCGTCACCGATCTCAGCTTTTATAATTACGAAGCCAAATATGCCGCCGGTGGATCACATCATGTGATCCCGGCTGAGATTAAACCTAAAATTTACGACAAAGTGCAAAAGCTTAGCCTTGCTGCTCATATGGCGCTCGGCTGTCGCGGCATCACGCGAACGGACTTCCGTTACAATGATGCGGCGGGCGAGGATGGCGAACTGGTTTGTCTGGAAATCAATACCCAGCCGGGCATGACGCCGACCTCTCTCGCGCCCGAACAAGCCGCCCATGTGGGGCACAGTTTTGAAGATCTGGTCTCCTGGATGGTGGAGGACGCGAGTTGCAACAGGTAAAAAGCGAGGCTTTTCTCGCCGGAGCGCAGATGGTTCATCCGCGCTCGCTGCCTGTGCCTGTCCGTTCCTCGCGCAAACGGCTCGCCAACAGATTTAACCGTGCATTTGTCCTGCATGGCCGACTTATCCGACGCAGTGTTTTGGCCGTTGCGCTGCTGGCTGCGGCTGTGGGCGTCTACCAGGTGCGCGAACCGATTGGCATGCTGGCCAATACGCTCGGCGAAGTTGCCCAAGGCAACTTTGCTCAGGCCGGGCTCGCTATTGGTGAAATCTCCATTAGCGGCCAGACATTGACCCCCGAGCAGGCCATATTCGATGCACTTGGCATCGTGCCCCATACGTCCACGCTGGGCTTTGACGTTGAAGAGGCTCGTCAGCGCATTGCCGAACTGCCTGCCGTTGCCAGTGTGACCGTGCGCAAAACTTATCCGGGCGATGTGAATGTGGTCATTACCGAAAAGGTGGCTGTCGCGCGCTGGCGGGTCGATGGCGTCACGTTTCTGATCGATGGTCGCGGTGATCAGATTGGTGAAGATGGCGGGGCCTATAGTGATCTGCCGCTGGTGATTGGAGACGGCGCTGCCGACGACGCGCTGGTCATGATCCGTGCGCTCGATGCGGTGCCAAGCCTGAAGGATGGATTGATCGCCATATCGCGTATTGCCGACCGCCGCTGGGATTTGATCTACGATACCGGGCTGCGTGTGCAGCTGCCTGAGCAGGGCGTGGCGCAGGCATTGCGCCGCCTTGTTGGCTATCAGAAAGATTATCAGCTTCTTGATCGCGACGTATCCATCATCGATCTCCGTCTCGATAACATCGTCGCTATTCGTCCCAACAAGACCGAAGAATCCACACCATCATGATGAGCGATGCGATGACATCCCGGCTGCGGCCGGTTCAGCCAGGCAAGACAACGCTGGTGGCCGTGCTCGATATTGGCTCCACCAAGATCTGTTGCGTTATCGCGCGCCTGACGCCGCGCCCTGAAGGTAAGTCTTTGCGGGGGCGCACCCATCAGGCGGAAGTCATCGGCTTTGGTTACGGGCCATCCTCCGGCATCAAGAGCGGTGTTGTCGTCGAGATTGAGAAGGCCGAGCACGCCATTCGCAACGTAGTGGGCATGGCCGAGCGCGCCGCGGGCCTGACGCTGGAAAGCGTGCTGGTCAATGTGACTGCTGGCCGACTTGGTTCGGAAACCTTTTCTGCTGCCGTCTCACTTGACGGCCAGGAAGTGGAGAAGGCCGATATTGTGCGCGTGCTCAAGGCGGTCAACTCGCGCTCGGTGCGGCCGGAACGTTCCATCATACATGCCTTGCCGATCGGCTACTCGCTCGATGGCCAAAAGGGCATCCGCGATCCGAAGGGTATGGTGGGTGAAAAGCTGGGCGTCGATGTTGCCGTGGTGAGCGCTGAAACGCTGGCCATGCGTAATCTCGAACTGGTGCTGCATCGCTGCCATTTGCAGATTGAGGCAATCGTTGCGACCCCTTATGCGTCTGGGCTGGCGACGTTGGTGGATGATGAAGCGCAACTGGGTGTGGCCTGCATCGACTTTGGCGGCGCAACGACGACGGTTTCCGTCTTTAACGATGGTCATATGGTTTACTCCGACGCCATCGCCATTGGCGGGCACCACTTGACGCTCGACATAGCGCGGCAGCTTTCGGTCAGCGTGGCTGATGCTGAGCGACTTAAGACGCTTCATGGTTCGGTGCTGCCGGGGCAGGCCGACGAACGCGAAATGATTGCCATTCAGCCCGTGGGCGCGTCACATGATGAGGCGCCGGGGCAAATTCCGCGCGCCGTTCTAACGCGCATCATGCGTCCGCGTATCGAGGAAATTCTCACTGCCATCCGCGATCGCATGCAGGCAACCGGGATGATGGATGTCTGTGGCCGCCGCTTCGTGCTGACAGGCGGGGCCAGCGAAATGACCGGATTACCGGAAGTTGCGCGCCGCACTTTGGCACGCAATGTGCGCAATGGCCGTCCTATGGGCATTGCCGGACTGCCCGAAATCGCCAAGGGCGCGGCTTTTGCCACCATGGCCGGCATGCTGGTCTATCCGCAAGTTTGCGCGCAGGAATATGTCGAGCCTCGGGGCAGGGGGAAGCTCACCGGCACCGATGGCTATATCGCCCGTGTCGGCAACTGGCTGCGCAGCAGCTTTTAAGACATTCGGTCAAGTGTGTTGCCACAGATCGTCACCCTCGGGTTTGCCCCGAGGGTTCTTTTTAAGCAGCATTTACAACACTCGTCAGGTCAGGGCCGGGGGAGGTCTGTTGGTGGATTGAGGCACGCGCCGTGCCCATGGTTAACGCAAGCTCAATTTGTGATCGGGATTTCTCGCATTTTGCGCAGAAGTTAACGCACACGACTCACTTGTTAGGGTGGGGTTAACGAATTGGCGGGTAAATCTTAACCAACCACGCCACTATGGGGCCACCTATGACCATCAATCTGACCATCCCGGACATCCAAGAGCTTAAGCCCCGCATCACCGTTTTCGGTGTTGGTGGTGGTGGAGGCAACGCTGTTAACAACATGATCGAATCCGGCCTGGATGGCGTGGATTTTGTCGTTGCCAATACCGATGCTCAGGCTCTGGCGCTCTCAAAGGCGCAGCGGATCATTCAGCTTGGTGTGGGTGTTACTGAGGGTCTGGGTGCCGGTTCGCATCCCGAAGTTGGTCGCGCTGCTGCTGAAGAAAGCTGGGACGAGATTAACGATCACCTCTCCGGTTCGCACATGGTGTTCATCACTGCCGGCATGGGTGGTGGTACGGGTACCGGTGCTGCGCCTGTGGTGGCGCGCGCTGCTCGTGAGCAGGGTATTCTGACGGTTGGCGTGGTCACCAAGCCGTTCAATTTTGAAGGCAATCGCCGTACGCGTCTGGCAGATGACGGTATTGATGAGCTGCATCGCCATGTTGATACGCTGATCGTCATTCCGAACCAGAACCTCTTCCGGGTTGCCAACGAGAAGACCACTTTTGCCGACGCCTTCGCGATGGCGGACCAGGTTTTGTTCTCCGGCGTGGCCTGCATCACCGACCTGATGGTCAAGGAAGGCCTGATTAACCTCGACTTCGCCGACGTACGCGCCGTCATGCGCGGCATGGGCAAGGCGATGATGGGTACGGGCGAAGCGTCGGGCGAGGATCGTGCACGTCACGCTGCCGAGGCTGCTATTGCCAACCCGCTGCTGGACGATGTGTCCATGCATGGTGCGCGTGGTCTGCTGATCTCTATTACCGGTGGTCCTGACCTTACTCTTTATGAAGTCGACGAAGCTGCTTCGCGTATCCGCGAAGAGGTTGATACCGACGCCAACATCATCCTTGGTGCGACCTACGATCCGAACCTTAATGGGACGATCCGCGTGTCCGTGGTTGCCACCGGCACTGACGCTGCCATGGTCCAGGCTCTCGAGCCAGCCAAGCCGCATGCGTCGCGCACGCCGCTTTCGGTGAAGCGTCATGTTCCTGCTGAGCGTTCTGTTGTTCCGCCTGCTCCCGAGCCTGTAATGGAGCAGGTTGAAGACATTGGCTTTCAGGTCGAAGCAGCCGTAGCTGAGGCTTTTGCCGGTCAGCAGTCCGCGCCAAGCTATGCTCATGACGATGATGGTGTGTTTGTTGAGCCATACACGCCTGCCGCAGAAGCTATTGCAGAGCCGGAAGAAGCAGTTGCTGTTCAGGAGCAGCCGATTCCAAGCGTATACGTGCCCTCGCACGCAGCTCGCCCTGATGGGCAGCGTCGCATGCCGCGTACGGAAGAGCTTCCTGCTGTTGCTCGTCGGACACAGGAGGCGCAGGAACAGCAGCCCGCAGAACCACGTAATGCGCGCGCCCTGTTCAAGCGCCTGGCGTCCAATGTTGGTCTTAATCTGAGCCAGCCGCAGCCGCAGCAGCGTAATGAGCCGCAGCCATCCATGGCGGATGATGCCGCCGCACGCAGTGCCATTGAGGCTGGTGGCGCAAGGACTTCGCGCGTTTCGGCTCCGGTCGAGGGAGCGCGCGGAAATCTGGATGCACAGGGGCGCCCTGCTGCCAGTGCCCCCGCCAAGGAGCACCTGGAAATTCCCGCTTTCCTGCGTAAGCACGGGTAATCGGCTCGCTCATTTTGTAAAAAGCATACTCGGTGCGGCTTCCGCACCGAGTTTTTTTTAGCTAACAGTTCCCCCAAGCGTGACGTTATCGCGGAGTACCCCAGGCATGAACAGGCTTTCGACGCGCCAGCGCACGCTCGCCGGTGAGATCAGTTTTGCCGGTTATGGTGTGCATGGTGCGCAGCCGGTAACGCTGACCATTGGCCCTGCCGCAATCGATAGCGGATACCTGATCCGTCGCGTCGTCGGCGACGGTGAGGTCACCGCGTCAGTGCCCGTTCACTATTCGCGCGTCAGCCGCACGACCCTTTGTACGACACTCGATCTCGGTGACAGCGTCAGTGTGGCGACGGTAGAGCACGTGGTTTCCGCTTTGTCTGGCATGGGGGTGGATAACGCCCTGATCACGCTCGATGGCCCTGAATGCCCTATTATGGACGGATCGGCCTATCCATTTGCCGAAGCGATTTTGCAGCGCGGGGTGGAAATCCAGCCCGCGCAGCGCAAGTTTCTCAAAATCGTGCGCGCTGTGACTGTGCGCAACAATGACGCCTTTGCCGCGCTCGAACCCTATAATGGCCGTGCACTGGACCTTGAGATTGATTTTGATTCCAAGGTCATCGGTCGGCAGCGTATGATTTTCGACTGGACGCCGCGGCGCTATTTCGAGGATGTGTCGCGCGCCCGTACTTTCGGCTTCGTGCGGGACGCCAAAATCTTGCGCCAGGCGGGCTATGCTCTGGGCTCCAGCCTCGACAATTCCATAACGGTGCATGAGGACAAGATCCTCAATCCGGGCGGCTTGCGCTATGAAGACGAATTCGTTCGGCATAAATTGCTGGATGCGATCGGCGATCTTTCGCTGGGTGGCCTACCGATCTGGGGGCGCTTCCGTTCCTATAAAGGCGGCCACGCGCTTAATGCGCATGTTTTGTCCGGTCTCTTTTCGAGCGAAGCCAATTATGAAATAGTGGGTGCCGAAGACCTGCCGCTGGAATTCGAATCTTTCGATGACCAGCCTGAGGGTCTGGAGGTCCATCATTACCTGCGATCCGTGCGCTGATCTGGGCTTGTCCTATCCTGCCACGCCACAGTTTTGATCCATTTGCCAACTACGCCGCACCCCTTATGCGGAATATCCAGGAACGGGGCAGTTCGTGAAGCTTGACGTTTTGAGCCAGTTTTCCAGCCGGGCCGCCCGGATTATCACCATTGGGCTGCTGACAGCTGTGCTTGCGGGCTGCAGTCTTTTTGGTCCGCCCAAGGTCAAGGAAGAGCCTATTGTTCCTGCAGCGTCGCTCTATCAGGGCGCCCTTGACGATATGGACCGGCAGTATTTCCAGACCGCTATCAAGAAGCTCGAACAGCTTGAGCGCCAGCATCCGCGCGATCCGCTGACGGAGCAGGGCAAGTTGATGCTCGTTTACGCGAATTATCGCAGTGGCAAGCTGGATGAGGCGATTCTGGCTGCTGATCGTTTCCTCGCGCTTTACCCGCGTGGCAAGGACGTGCCCTATGTCCTGTGGCTCAAGGGTACAGCATATTTTGCGCAGATTAAGGACATCACTCGCGATCAGCAATTGTCGCGCGATGCGATCGACACTTATCAGCTTCTGATCAATAATTATCCAAAGTCCGAACATGCTATCGACGCCAAGGAAAAGCTGCTGGTCGCCTATGATCAGCTTGCGGGCAAGGAAATGTCGGTCGGTCGCTACTATCTCGGCAATGGCCAATATGCCGCCGCCATTAACCGCTTCCGTGAAGTGGTAGAGAAATGGCAGACGTCGACGCATATCGAAGAAGCGCTTTATCGTCTGACTGAAAGCTATCTGCTGCTGGGTCTCACCAATGAGGCCATGTCGGCGGCAGCTGTTCTGGGCCATAACTACCCGTCCAGTGACTGGTATAAGCGCGCCTTCGAATTGCTGGGCAAGCAGGGTCTGGCGCCGCAGCTTAACTCCGGCAGCTGGCTGGCTGCGGTACGGAACTGATTTGCTATCAAGTTCGGAAGGGCCCCGTATGGGGCCTTTTCTTTTTATAGCGTTCCGCAGTGTGTTGCCTTTTTGTTCTTTTCTGGTACGGTCTCGTTTATCGGTCTTTGCTGTGGATGGCGCGTGAGCTGGCCCGCCCAATAGCCAGGGCGATGCTATATTGGGCTATCGGTCCACTTTCGGGAATTTGCGCATGCTCAACGCGCTGTCGGTCCGCAATATCGTTCTTATCGACCAGCTAGACCTGGCGCTGGATAAAGGCATGACTGTCCTTACCGGCGAGACGGGAGCTGGTAAGTCCATCCTGCTTGATGCGTTGGCTCTTGCCCTGGGTGGACGTGGAGACGCGGCCCTGGTGCGGCAGGGGCAGACTAGCGGCCAAGTTGTCGCTGTGCTGGAGCTGGCAGCCGACCATCCTGCCCGGGCAATTCTGCGCGACAATGCCATTCCTGACGACGAAGATGTCATCCTGCGCCGCGTTCAGTTTGCCGATGGCAAGACGCGGGCTTTCATCAATGATCAGCCGGTTTCTGCCTCTCTTCTGCAGAAGGTTGGCAGCCAGATTGTCGAAATTCATGGTCAGCACGATGACCGGGCGCTGGTCGATATGGCGACCCATCGCGCCGCTCTGGATGCATTTGGAGAGCTCAGTGCCGAAGTCGCTGCTGTGCGCGACAATTGGGCAGTTTTGGTGGAAGCCCAGCAGGCGGTCGAGGAGCAAAGGGCTTTGGTGGCTGAAGCACTGGCGGCTGAAGATTATGCTCGCCACAGCGTTGAGGAGCTGGAAAAACTCAATCCCGTTGTGGGGGAAGAAGATGAGCTGGCCGAGCGCCGGCAGCAATTGCAGCAGGCCGAAAAGGCTGCATCAGACGTGGTCGAGATCGACGAAATTCTCAATGGCCCCAACGCGCCATCGCCTGCACTGGCCTCGCTGATGCGACGCCTGATGCGCAAGATCGATGGCGGCGCCAGTCTGTTTCAGCCTATTGTCGATGCGCTTGATGCTTCGCTGGAAGTGCTGGACCGGACCAGTGATGCGCTCAACGAGCTGAAACGTGAAATGGCCTTTGATCCAGCCGAGTTGGAAGGGGTGGAGGAGAGACTGTTCGCTCTGCGTGCGGCCGCAAGGAAGCACCAAACCAGTTGCGACGGGCTGGTTGAGGTGCTGGAAAAATACCAAGGCGACCTCGACACATTGCAGGGCGGCGAGGTTCGTCTCAAGGCGCTTGAGGCTGAAGAAGCAAACGCACGCGCGCGTTACATTGAAGCGGCAGAGATTTTAAGTGCCGGTCGCAGGGCGGCGGGCAGGGCGTTAAGTGTGGCCGTCGAGGCCGAGTTGCCTGATCTCAAACTGGGCGCAGCGAAGTTTATTGTCGACCATCAGGTCGAGGCCAATCGGGTCGCTGCTGCGGGGATCGATCAGATTGCTTTTCATGTTCAGACAAATCCCGGAACTGCTGCGGGGCCGTTGTTGAAGGTTGCTTCGGGCGGTGAATTGAGCCGCTTCCTATTGGCGCTGAAAGTCGTTCTGGCAGATCGCGGTTCTGCACCAGTGCTTATTTTCGACGAAATTGACACTGGCGTTGGTGGAGCTGTAGCGGATGCAATCGGGCGGCGGCTGGCGCGGCTGGCGCAGGGCGTGCAGGTGCTGACGGTAACGCATGCTCCGCAGGTGGCCGCCCGCGCCAACCGCCATCTGCTTATCGAGAAACAGATGGTGGAGGAGGGAGCCTTTATGCGCACCCACGTCCGTCCGCTCGATAAACCGGCGCGGCAGGAGGAAGTCGCGCGTATGCTGGCCGGTGCGGAAATCACCAACGAAGCGCGTGCTGCTGCCAAGAAATTGCTCGGCGCAGTGGGATAGGTTCGCTCTTTCTTCCCTTCCCCCTCTGTGGGAGAAGGTGGCGCGCAGCGATGGGTGAGTGGCTTTTATGCTGTAGCGCTCTGTATGTCCCGGTGCCCGCTCAGCCGACCTTTGGTTACGCGCTCCCAAATGGGGGATGGGTTGCCCGGTATTAGATGAATTTTCGAGTGCCCACTATGTCCGACTTGCCTCTTAAAGATGTTGCCGATCTTTCCGAAGACGAAGCTCGCGTTGAGCTTGAACATTTGGCTTCGGCTATCGCAGTGGCGGATATTGCCTATCATCAAAACGATGCGCCCGAGATTAGCGACGCGGACTACGACGCGCTCAAACGGCGCAATGACGCGATTGAAGAAGCATTTCCTGCCCTTGTCCGCATGGATAGTCCGACAGGAAAAGTGGGTGCAGCACCAGCAGAAGGCTTTGCAAAAGTACGGCACGGCGTACCTATGCTCAGTCTGGCCAAGGCCTATACCGATCAGGACGTGATCGACTTTATCGAGCGCGGGCGGCGGTTTTTCGAGCGCGACAAAGGCCTCAATATTGCCTTTACAGCCGAGCCAAAGATCGACGGGCTTTCGGCCTCGCTGCTTTATGTCGGCGGAAAATTTGTTCGTGGTGCAACGCGTGGTGATGGGACGGTCGGCGAAGACATCACCGCAAATCTGCGCACCATAAAGGATATTCCTGCTGAGCTGCCTGCTGGTGGGGACTGGCCCGAGGAAATCGAAATTCGTGGCGAGGTCTATATGACCTATGCCGAGTTTCAGGCGCTCAAGGAACGGTCGGCGGCATCAGGCGGGCAGGATTATGTCAATCCGCGCAACACGGCGGCAGGGTCTTTACGCCAGAAAGACCCGTCAATTACGGCCAGCCGCAATCTGAAATTTTTCGCCTATGCCTGGGGCTATGCGAGCAGCGAACCGGCAGACAGCCAATATGAGGCCGTGCAGAAATTTGCCGAATGGGGCTTTGCCGTCAGCCCGCTGATGAAGCGCGCCAATTCGGCGGAAGAATTGATCGCCCATTATCGTGCCATCGAGGAGCAACGCGCCTCGCTGGGCTATGATATTGACGGGGTGGTTTACAAAGTCGACCAGATCGAGCTGCAAAAGCGGTGGGGGTTTGTGACCGGCGAACCGCGCTGGGCCATTGCGCACAAGTTTCCCGCTGAGCGCGCCACCAGCGTCGTGCGCGCCATTGATATTCAGGTGGGGCGGACGGGAACGCTGGCGCCGGTCGCCCGGCTCGACCCCGTTAGTGTCGGCGGCGTTACCGTGGTCAATGTGACGCTTCATAATGAGGACTATATCGCTGGCCGTGACAGCAATGGCGAGCCCATTCGCGAAGGTAAGGATATCCGTGTCGGCGATAGTGTCATCATCCAGCGTGCCGGTGATGTGATTCCACAGATCGTCGATGTCGTGCTCGAAAAGCGCCCGGTGGATGCGGTGCCCTACGAGATGCCTGACACCTGTCCGGTCTGTGGTTCGCCAGCGACACGCGAGCACAACGAGAAAACGGGTAAACTTGACTCACGTCGGCGCTGTACCGGGGAGTTGATCTGCGCGGCACAGGCTGTTGAAAACCTTCGCCATTTCGTATCGCGTGGCGCTCTCGATATTGAAGGCCTGGGTGCCGAAAATATTGAGCTGTTCTTCGCCAAAGGGCTGATCCGGACGCCTGCGGATATTTTTACCCTGCGCGACCGTCGCCCCGAGGTGCAGGAGGCCCTAGCCGAGAAACGCGAGGAACAGGCGCGGCAGCGCGAGCTTGCCTCCGGCAAGGCGCGCAAGAATGTGCGCACTGTCGAGGACCGCAATTTTGAGGGTCTCGACAAACTCTTTGCTGCCGTGGATGCGCGACGGGAGCCAGAGCTCGACAGGTTTATCTTTGCGCTGGGCATTCGCCGTATCGGAGAAACGACGGCATCGGCCTTGGCGCGCAATTTTGGCACCATGGAAGAACTGATCCGTGTCGGTAAGGAGGCTGCGGCTGCGGAAGACCCAATGACGGTTTTCCCGTCAATCGATGGCATCGGCAGCACGGTTGTCGAGGCTCTGACTGGCTTCTTTGGCAATGAGCGTAATGATGCCGCGCTTTATGCGCTGCTCGGTCAGGTTAAGCCGAAGCCCTATGTGATCAGCATTTCCGCCGATAGCCAGATTGCGGGCAAGACAGTGGTGTTCACCGGGTCCCTCGAAAAAATGACACGATCGGAGGCCAAGGCTATGGCTGAGCGGCTTGGCGCCAAGGTGGCCGGGTCGGTTTCGGCCAAGACCGATATTCTGGTGGCCGGGCCGGGCGCGGGTTCAAAGCTCAAAACCGCGCAGGAACATGGCGTCGAAGTGCTCACCGAGGATGAGTGGTTCGAACGCGTCGGGCGATAGAGGGAGAATTACCATGCGGATTTTGCACGGTCTTGCGCTGGCGGCTTTGATGATGCCGGGTGTGGCAATGGCCAGTCCGCTTGGTGAGCAATTGCCGGACTTGCTATATGCGGGCGAGGCGACAGGCCAGCGTGACCAGTTCGCCATCGCCTGCGATGAGGGCCACGCAGATGCCTGTTTTGGCGTTGGGCTCATCGACGTCATTTTGGCTGCTGAGGGACTTTCTCAGGCGCTTTACCGCCATGGTGCCACGACGCCGGACATGGCGGCTGCCGCCATGTTTCTCGGTGTGCCCAATGATATGGCGAATGGACCTGCCAACCCCGCCCCGGAGCCGCTGACCTATGATGGTCTTCGCGCCATTCTTGATGACTTTGTCGCCGGGCTTGATCAGGCTCAGCAGGGCTTCGTGCTTGCTGCTGAAGTGGGGCATGAATTTTCAATCGTCATCGATCCACTGATGGCGCGGGTGGACATCAATGGCGATGGTGAGGCCAGCGAGGGAGAGACGCTGGCCGTTCTGCTTGGTGATATGCTCGACTTGCCGCATGGCAAGAGCAATGGCGACAAAACGGCAAAGGTGGATACGACAGTCGGCTTTGACCGTGCCGACGCCTATTGGTTTGCCGGTTATACGCAGGTGACGGCTTCACCATTCGACTTCCTGCTGGCGCATGATTTTTCGCAATTGTTTGACGCGGTGGGGCATCGGGTGTTCCCCAAGGCCGGTCTGCCCATGCAGGATTATTCACGCGACGGCACGCTGATGATGGATCCTGACACGGATACATTCCTGGCCGACGCTATCGCCTTTTTACACATGGCGCGGTTTCCTGTGACGGATGCAGACCGCCTTAAGGGCGTTCTGGAGAGGATGCAGAGCGTCACCGCCTATTCGCGTCAAAACTGGGAAACGATTCTTGCCGAAACCGACGACAATCGGGAATTGGTGCCGTCGCCGCGCCAGACCTCTATCGTGCCCGGCCATGAGGTGACCGATGAAGTGGTCGAGGCCTGGATGGCGACGCTCGACACGGTGGATGAAATTCTAGCGGGCGACCTGCTGCTGCCGCATTGGCGTTTCAGCCAGGGTTTCGATCTGCGCGCCTATTTCGACAACGCGACGGAGACGGACCTTGTCATGCTCCTGACAGGGCAGGGCGCCTTGCCATTCCTGCGGGATGGTCCGATCGCCGATGCTGATAGCTTTGCTGAGGGCAATGCAGTGTTTGGCGATAACTGGCCGAATTTTGCGATCTGGTTCAACTGATGATGGAGGCGCGATTGCGTCTGAATGTTCTGGCTGTTGGCCTGTTTATGGCGATCACCGGCTTAGTTTCGGCACAGCCTTTTGAGTCACCGAGAGCGCTGCTCGAAGCCTTTTATCAGCCCTATTTCACCGATGACTTCGCTGATGATGAGAGCGCCTTTCGCTCGGAAGCGCTGAACGCACTTTATGCGGCGGATGCAGAAAATACGCCTGCGGGCGAATTGGGCGCGCTGGGCTTTGATCCCTATGTCGATGGACAGGATTATCAGCTGTCCAATCTGGTCATCGGCGACGCCGATATTTCGGGCGATGAGGCGGTGGTCGATGTCAATTTCGACAATTTCGACCAGCCGGTCTCGCTAACCTATGAACTGGTATTCGAGGACGGCGGCTGGAAGATCGACGATGTTGTGTCCGAAGAGGGTGAATATCCCTATAGGCTGAGCGAGATTTTTCTGTCCGCGCTGGGCGATTAAAAAAAAGGGCGCTTGGCGCCCCTTTTGATTTTTCGACGATGACTTGGCGCTAAAGCGCTGCCGTTGCCTGCCGCAGCCAGTCCTTTACCGGCCCATCAACCCTTGGGCCGATTTCAGCCCAGACCTTGGCGTGAAAGTCGTTGAGCCATTCGGTTTCGGCGGCGGTTAGCACGGACAAGTCGATGAGGCGCGTGTCGATTGGCGCCAGAGTGATCGTTTCGGATTCGAGATAGCCCGGAAAGTCTTGGGCTTCCACGATGGCAATAAGGTTCTCGATGCGGATGCCATATTCTCCGGCCTTGTAATAGCCCGGCTCGTTGGAGAGAATATTGCCAGCTTCCAGCGGCGCAACGGCGCGTGGGGAGATGCCGACCGGGCCTTCATGCACGGCGAGAAATGCGCCGACGCCGTGGCCGGTGCCGTGGCTATAGCTGACGCCTTCCTGCCAGAGAAACTGGCGAGCCAGAACATCGATCTGTGCGCCGGTCGTGCCCTTGGGAAAGCGCGCCATTGAAATGGCGATCATGCCCTTGAGTACGCGGGTATAGCGGTCTTTCTGCTCGGGCGTTGCCGGGCCGGTGGAGATCGTGCGGGTAATGTCGGTGGTGCCTGAAAGATATTGCGCGCCGCTATCAAGCAGCATCAACTCGCCGGCATTGAGCCTGCGGTCGGTCTTTTCGTTAACGCGATAATGCACGATTGCCCCGTTCGGCCCCGCACCAGAAATCGTGTCAAAACTGGCATCGACGCAGGTGTCCTCCTCGCGGCGAAAGGCTTCGAGCGCGGTGACGATGCCGATTTCGGTGAGTTCACCCTTGGGTGCTTCGCTGTCGAACCAGTGCAGGAATTTGGCCAAGGCCACGCCATCGAGCCGGTGAGCCTCACGCATACCAGCCAGTTCAACGTCGTTCTTACGTGACTTTGGGCCGAGCACCGGATCGCGTTTTTCGATCAATGTCGCGCCGGCCTCTCGGAGAGCGTCCGCAATGGCGGCGGGCGCGGTTTGCGGATCAACGATGACCGCTTTCTTGTTCTCACCCAGCTTTTCGAGCGCTGTGGTGAGCTTGCTGGTTTTTGCGATTTCGGCGATGCCGTCGAGCGCGGCTTCGATTTCCGGGCTGATCTTGGCTTCATCGAGATAAAGCGTTGGCAGGCCGGATTTGGGTACAATGGCGAAGCCGAGCACGAATGGCGTGTTCGGCACGTCTCGCCCGCGCATGTTGAACAGCCAGCAGATGGATTCGGGCAAGGTCAGAACGGCAGCGTCGGCCTTTTCAGTGGCAATCACGTCGCGGAGGTCGGCGATCTTGTCTTCTGCGGTACGGCCGGAGCGATTGTGGCCCAGAAATTCGATGGGGCTAACCGGCGCAGCGGGACGGTCTTCCCAGATGGCGTCGACCAAATTGGCATGCGGCACAATTTTGGCGTGGCCATCGAGTTTTTCGGCGAGGTCGCGCACTTCGCCGGGCGTGTGCAGCCACGGGTCGTAGGCCAGTGTGCCGCCCTTGGGCACATAGAGAGTAATGTCGGGGCTGATGCCGCCCTGAAACTCGTGGATGGTGATCTGGTCGGTGTCCGTTTCGGCGGGGGCCTGAAGCGTATAGCGGCTATCGACGAACAGCCCTGCCTTTTGGGAGCCGACAATGGCGAGACCCGCTGAACCAGTAAAACTGGTTATATAGGCGAGGCGGGCTTCGCTGGCTGGCACAGATTCACCGCGATGCGCATCGGCGCGTGGGATCAGGAACGCGTCCACATCGGCCTTTTTCATTGCGGCACGGAGCGCGGCAAGGCGCGGCGCAACCTGCGACGAATCTGTCTTGGCATCGAAAGACTGGAATTTTGTAGGCGGGAAGGGGGAGGCGTTCATCGAGTGTCCTGCGCCGGAGTGCGCTCCGGTCATGGCTGGCTTGATCTTCTGGCGGTTTTCACCGGCTATGCGAATCCTATCTTACACATGTGAGATAAGGAGAGCGAAATGAACAAGAACCGGAATTTCTTCCTGCGCGCTGTGGATGCGTTGGTCGAGGGCCGCACCAAGCAGGCTGAACGCTATGTCGCCCGCTTCGAACGCGAATATAGCGAACGCAACAAGGTGAACGGGAATTAACCGCGCCTTGCAGAAACGGCATGGCTGACTTGCCGGCGGGCCCCTAACCAAGGGACCGCAAACAGCCTAAACAGAGGATGACGGCAAGCAATAGACGCGCCGTCGCATGGAGATGAAGATGACTGAGAGCAAGAATGGTTTCCGCACTGCATTGGGAGGTCTTATCGACGTCCGCGGTCGTGAAGCTACACGCCAGGTCAGCTATCGCATGCAGCACCAGCTGATCGGCGCGGTTACCAAGCGCCCGTAAGGCTGCTGCACACGCAACGCTGACGATTATGCACCGATCCCCGAAGCCCGCTTCGGGGATTCTGCTTTTTGGGGTGGGTGTTTTGTGCGGATTTTTCTCGCCTGACCTTAGGGGAGGATTTGTGTTTGTCATCTCTCGTTTGTCACCGCAAACGCCGCTCTGCCCTCGGGCTTGACCCAAGGGCCAGTCAGAGAGCCCGGCATTAAGGGCCTTGCATGAGGCAAACGGCCCTCGGGTCAAGCCCGAGGGCAGCATCGTGGTGGGGGCGTAATTTTCACCCAGATGCGCATTGTAAATGTCGCCCCTCATGAGGATGTGGGGGCGACGAGCGGGAGGTTCTATTCGGCGGTGATCCGCCTACTGCTTTCGCAGTACCAGCGTCGTCCAGTCTTTGCGCTTGAGATGGTCAACCAGTTCAAAGCCAGCAGCCTGATAGGCTGCGATGACGCCATCGGCCTGCGTGTTCAGAATACCGGAGAGAATGGCGGTGCCGCCTGATTGCGCGATCTCGCCCATGCCGGGGGCAAGTTCGGTCAGCGGACCGGCCAGAATATTAGCGACGATCATGTCGTAGGGCGCGCGGGCCTTAATCTCTTCATGGTCCAGGCCCGTGGCTTCGATCGTGTCGATCTGTTCGCCCACGCCGTTATCATTGGCGTTTTCAATTGTGGTGGTGACGGCGATGGGGTCGATATCGGTGGCGAGGATTTTGGTATCCACGCGCTTGGCGAGCGCAATCGCCAACACACCTGTGCCTGTGCCAATGTCGATCATGCGGCTGGGCGTGCGCTTGCGCAGGATCATCTCAATGGCTTCAAGGCAACCCGTGGTGGTTTCGTGATGGCCGGTGCCGAATGCCTGTGCAGCCTCGATCTTCATCGGGGTCAGGCCGTCAGGGATCGGTTCGCCCGAATGGCTGCCATAGACATAAAATCCGCCTGCGATGACGGGGGCGAGGCCCTCAAGGGATTTGGCGACCCAATTGACCTCTGGATCAATCGCCTCGACTGCGAAAGTGACATCGCCGCCCAGCACTTGCTGCGCTAGTGCGGAAAAGGCTTCCAGGTCGGGCGGGCTTTCGCAGGTGGCTTCAAAAATCCACTCGCCCGTCTCTTCATTTTCATGCGCAGAGGCGGTCAGGGCCAGATCGTCGCGCTCGGAAACGGCATCGACCAGCGCATAGGCCTGGTCCTTGGTAAGCGAGACGGAAAGCTGATCTACTGACATGAATTGTCCCCGGTCTGGTCGAGGTTTCAATGACGCAGCAGAGCGGGGTAAGTCAATGGCGGGCTGTCAGACGGCAGGGCTGTTTGCCAGACTGCAATGACGGAGAAGAGTTGATGTACGGACTGATTGGAAAGATGCTGGCCTCGCCCGGCAAGCGTGAAGAATTGCTCAAGATTATGCTGGACGGTTCAGTGCCCATGCCGGGTTGCAAGTCCTATATCATCGCCCGCGATGCGTCGAGCGAGGACGGCATCTGGGTCACCGAAGTCTGGGACAGCAAGGAGAGCCATATGGGCTCGCTGAATATTCCGGCGGTGCAAGAGACGATTGCCAAGGCGAGGCCGCTTATCGCAGGCTTTGGTGAGCGGTTCGAGACGGAGCCGCTTGGAGGGCAAGGATTAGTCAGCAAATAGAGCTGTTCTGTCTATTTTCATTGATCAATCAGATTGTTTAGTGCGTGACTTATAGAGCGGAGAGCCATGAATGCTCTGCTCCATATGTGTGCGTTATGGCATCGGTCAACCACGACCGTTGTTCTATGCTTAGTAGCATTACGATCTTGGCAAAATCGGCTTCATCCTTGGGTCGGGGTGCCTTGGCCTTGTAGAAAAGTTGGATTTCGGCGGCTAGGCAAGGCAGGCCGCTTGGGTGCCGCCAGCCAATGGCCTGCCTGTTTCGAGTGAGCTTTGGATTGCGCCGCGATTGCCAGAACACGCCCGCTGCGTCGTCCACCATGACCTGCAATTGCCAGCAAGCCGAGCCCCGGCGCTTAAGCCAAAAGTCGTGCGCGGATGAACCCGTCTCCCCTGGCAGGCGCATGCGCAGTGTTCCGGGTGGATCGGCAAATGCTATATCCCATTCGTCCAGATGGGCCAGAAGGGCCGGCAGTTCGGGCCGCAGGATGAGGACATCGATGTCCTCGTGTTCGCGCCATGTAGCGTTTGCAAAGAAGTCCAACGCATGGCCGCCCGCAAGCCACCAGTCGAAATCGGCGGTGGCGAACAGCGTGCCAACTTCAGCCGGGGACAATGGTGCCCATTGATGAGCGGCGTCGGGCATGCGCTCACCCTTTGCTTACGAAGCTCTCCAGCACCTTCTTGGTGCCAGCTTTTTCAAAGTCGATCGTCAGCTTGTTGCCTTCGATGCTCTGGATTGCGCCATAGCCGAATTTTTGGTGGAAGACGCGGTCGCCTAGCGCATAGCCGCTTGATTGGCCGCCTAAATCGACCGAGCGGGCGACGAGTTCACCTTCGATGGTGAGTGGGCCGCCGCCCTTGCGGTTGGCCTGATTGGCGCGGGCGCGTTGCCAGCCCGGCGTTTCATAAACGCTTTCAAACGGATCGGCCTTGTTGAAACGGCTAGCTGCGCCGCCACCATAGCCGTAGCCGCCATAGGCGGAGCCGCGATCCGTGACTTCTACTGCGTCGGGCGGCAATTCATCGACGAAGCGGGAGGGGATGGCCGATTGCCAGAGGCCGTGGATGCGACGGTTTTGCGCGGCGGAAATGCGCACACGCTTACGGCCACGGGTGATGCCGACATAGGCGAGGCGGCGCTCTTCTTCGAGGCCTGCACGGCCGCTTTCGTCCATTGAGCGCTGGCTGGGGAAGGTGCCGTCTTCCCAGCCAGGCAGGAAGACAGTGTTGAACTCCAGCCCCTTGGCGGAGTGGAGCGTCATAATGGTGACGGCGTCGCTGGCATCGGCGCTGTCGCGGTCCATGACCAGCGAGATATGTTCGAGGAACCCGCCCAGCGTCTCGAACTCTTCCATCGAGCGGCTGAGTTCCTTGAGGTTTTCCTTGCGGCCCTGCGATTCCACCGATTTGTCTGCGGCCAGCATGTCCATATAGCCGCTCTCTTCGAGAATTTGCTCGACAAGTTGATAGGGCGGCAGGTTTTCGCCGCGATAGGCCCAGTTGTCGAATTGTGAAACCAAGCCACGCAGCGTCGAGCGCTGTTTGGGCTTTAGCTCTTCGGTCTCGATCAGCATGCGGGTTGCGCTGAGCAGGGGAACGTTCTGGTGCCGCGCGGCTTCCATCAGCAGTTTTACCGTGGAATCGCCAAGGCCGCGCTTTGGCACGTTGATGATGCGTTCGAAGGCCAGGTCATCGGCGGGTTGAGCGACAAGACGCAGATAGGCCAGTGCGTCGCGGATTTCCTTACGTTCATAAAATCGAGGGCCGCCGACGACACGGTAATTGAGGCCGAGCGTGATGAAACGCTCTTCCAATTCGCGCATCTGAAATGAGGCACGGACAAGAACGGCCATGGAATTCAGTGGCTCGCCAGCGCGCTGATATTGCTCGACTTCCTCGCCGATGGTGCGGGCTTCTTCCTCGCTGTCATAGACCTGCGTGAAAGAAATTGGCTCGCCCGGCTCGGCAATGTCAGTGAACAGCGTCTTGCCCAACCGACCTTCATTACGGGCGATAATGGTGGACGCGGCTTTGAGGATATTGGCAGTGGAGCGGTAATTGCGCTCCAGCTTGATCACCTTGGCGCCGGGGAAGTCGCTCTCGAAGCGCAGGATGTTGTCGACCTCGGCCCCGCGCCAGCCATAAATGGACTGATCATCGTCGCCAACCACACAGATATTGGCTTCAGAAGCCCGCTTGCCCTGTGCAAGCAGGCGCAGCCAGAGATATTGGGCGGTGTTGCTGTCCTGATATTCGTCCACCAGCATGTATTTAAACTTGCGGTGATACCCAGCCAGAATGTCCGGATTTTCTCGGAACAGGCGGATACATTCCAGCAGCAAATCGCCGAAATCTACGGCATTGAGCGTTTTGAGGCGCGCCTGATAATCGTAGTAAAGCTTGCCGCCCTTTCCATTGGCGAAGTCGTCGCTCTCTCTTTCCGGGACGTCTTTGGGCAAGAGGCCCCGGTTCTTCCAACCATCAAGCATTCCTGCGAACTGCCGGGCGGGCCAGCGTTTCTCATCAATGTTCTCAGCGTCGAGAAGCTGTTTGATCAGGCGGATCTGGTCGTCTGTATCTAGAATAGTAAACGGGCCGGTCAGGCCCACCAACTCAGCGTGCGTCCGAAGAATGCGAGCAGCCATGGAATGGAAGGTGCCCATCCATGGAAGTTCAGGCATGGGTGTAACGAAATTTTTTACCCGCTCCTTCATCTCTCGAGCGGCCTTGTTGGTGAAAGTCACCGCAAGAATTTCCCAAGGTTCTGCGCGACCTTCAAGAACGATGTGGGCAATCCTTGTAATGAGTACTCTTGTTTTGCCGGTACCAGCGCCAGCTAACACCAGTAGCGGACCTTCTGTCTGCAGCACTGCTTCGCGCTGCTCAGGATTTAACCCCGCCATATAATCGACACTTGCTCTGTACGTCTGCTGCCGTTTCAATTGGCTGGTGATCGGCCCGCCCATTGGGCGGGGTGGGGGAGCGAAGTCGGCCATGCTTGCTTTGATGTTCCAGTGGTGCGGGCGGAGAAACGCGCTCGACAACCCAGCTTGACGAATCTCATTTTGTTCTCATGGCAATATAGGGATTAAGGGCCGGCCTGTATAGAAGCGCCGCTTTTCGGCACCGGGTTTTGCGCCGCCCACCATAAGGCGCATTTCACCTGCTCAAATCGACCTCATCCGGCTTGCACGCCGGACGCAAGTGCCTACACTCCCATCAGGTTTCAGCCGGGACAGAACGCGCACAGTGATCAATCGTATCTATATCGTGGTCGGCATCTTTGCCATTGTGGTGCTGGCTGGTGCCTTCATCGCGCCGTCCTTCATTCAATGGAGCGATTATCGCGACCGCATGGAAGCGCTGGCAAGCAATGTGCTGGGCGCTGAGGTGACGATCCGCGGCGATATTTCCTTTTCCTTCCTGCCCAGTCCACGCCTTGAATTTTCCGATGTCATTGTGGGCGACCTTGAATCTCCTTCTGCCCGCGTGAGAGAGGTCGAAGCTGAGTTCGCGCTCTTTGATTTTCTGCGTGACAACTACACCGTGACGGCACTGACGCTGGTGCAGCCCGATATCGATCTGGTGCTGGACGAAAATGGCCTGTTCAGCTCGGGCGTTGACCTGACCGGGGCGGCAAATAGCGTTGTGCTTGGCCATGCACGTATTTCCAACGGCTCGATAAGGCTGACCGATCTGCGCGCGGACGAGGCGTTTTCCGTCAGCCGCATCGATGGTGATCTGCGGCTGTCCAGTTTTACCGGGCCCTTCCAGTTTCAGGGCGCGGCTGATTATGGCGATCAGCGCTATGATGTCCGGTTCAATGCGGGCGCCAGCGACGCCGTGGGGGCAAACCGGATTTCGGCCTTCCTGCGCGAAGCGAGCGGTGCCTATTCGCTGACCGGTGATGGCATGATCACGCCCGGCATGGCGCCCCGGTTCGAAGGCACGGTCACCTATAAGCAGGCGCCGCCGCCCGCCGAGGCCGCCGACGATATTCGCGGGGCGCTGGTGCTGGAAAGCGCCGTCACCATCTCGACCGACAGGGTGGTGCTGTCCGGCTATACGCTCAACCCGGACGAGAATCGTGCTGGCACGCGGTTGACCGGATCGGCCAATATCCAGCTTGGCGCAAGGCGCAGTTTTGATGCGGTGCTCTCGGGTGGCGTCTTTTCGCTGCCCCCGCGCCCTGCCACAGAAGTGTCGGCGGAACTGCCCTATGAACTGGTGCGCTTGCTGTCTGAGCTTCCTGCGCCGCCTCTGCCGTCCATACCCGGCACGCTGGATGTCGATCTGGCCGAAGTCGGGCTGCGCGGCTTTTCGCTGCGCGAGCTGCGGCTTGATGCCAGCACAGACGGGCAGAGCTGGCAAATTGAGCAAGCCGTGGCGAATTTGCCGGGCGAAAGCGAAGTCCGGTTTTCGGGTAAAGCCACGAATGATGCGGGAAAGCCAGGCTTTGCGGGCGATTTCTCGCTTTCGGCGCGCCGTCTTGATGGCCTTGCTTCACTCTGGCGACGGGCAGGGGACAACAACCCGCTGTTCAATAGGCCCGGCGCGCTCTCGGGAAAACTGCTTCTGGCGGGCGATGCCTTTGGCCTCAGCAATGGCCGGTTCGAGTTTGGCGGGCAGATGCACAGCGTCGAAATCCGCCTTGGCTTTGGTGAAGAAAAGCGGCTCGATAGCGTGGTTCATCTGGGCGCGTTGAATGCTGCACAGTCCGAGGCGCTACTGGCGCTCCTTCCTGATGTAGCCAATGATGGCCCATTTGCCGTCAGCTTCCCGAATGGCAGTTTTTCTTTAACCGCGCAGACGCTCGATGTGGGCGGTCTGGCGGCAAACGATCTGGTAGCGGAAGGCCAGTGGGGGCCGGGCGATCTGCGTTTTGCCAAGCTTTCAACCAGCGATTGGGGCGGGGTGGCATTCAATGGTGCACTTCGTTTTGCCAGTGCTTTGACACAGCCCGTCGTTACCGGGTCGGGGCAGGTGGCGGTGGACACCGGCGATGCCGCAGGTCTTGCGGCTCTCTATGAGATGGTCGGTTTGCCCTATGGCTGGCAGGAGGGACTGGCAAATATCTGGCCCGCTGATCTGCAATTTATCCTGTCTAACCCGGACGATAGCCCTGCGCAGGTTTTGACGCTGGCCGGTGAGCTTGGTGCCGCAAGTCTCGATCTGCGTGCTGAGATGGCAGGGGGGCTCGCTGCTCTCGCCAAGGATAACCTGAGATTGGTTGTTTCACTGGAAGCAGAGGATGGCCTTGCGGCTCAAGACCAGTTCTGGCCAGGGGAAGCGCCGATTTTTGATGCTAATGGCGCGGTGCTCGCCACCCTTTTTATGGATGGCAATGGAGCGGATGGGTTTGAGAGCCGCGCGTCGATCAGCCAGGAAGGGCAATCGGCAAGCTATTTTGGCGGACTTTCAATCGCCCCAAGCGGCGAAGTCAGCGGACAAGGCACGATTGATCTCGTCCTTGGGGCCGGTAGCGGGCTTGGGGCACTGGCGGGCATTGGCGAGGCGGCTTTGCCGGAACTGGATGCCTCCGCCGCGTTTGATTTTGCCGGCTGGCGGCAGATGGCACTGACCAATATTGCCGGGATTAGTGGCGACACCACTTTTTCCGGCGATGTGTCGATGCGGATGCTTGGGCAATTGCCGTCATTTTCCGGCAGCTTGCGCATGGATAATAGTGATGCTGCGGGCCTTGCTCTGGCGTTCTTTGGCAGCACGGCCATCGGCGTTCCGGGCGATGGGGTTTGGCCAGATGGGCCGCTGGCCGTCGATGCCGCGCCGCGTCAGACGCGTGGTGAGATCGCCATTGCAGCAAATGCGTTAACCGCAAATGGCGTCGGGTTGTTGGACGAAACGCAGTTCTCGTATGTGTGGTCGCCCAACAGCGTCTCCATCGAGCGATTTGAGGGCAAGATCGGGAACGGCACGCTGTCGATCAACCTTGTCCGATGCTGCTCGGGTGCCCTTGCGGAGCGAAGCCTTTCAGGACGCGCCTCGCTGTCTGGCGTCGATCTGAATGCACTCGTTTCGTGGCCTATTGGATTGAGCGGCATTGTCGATGGCGGATTACAGTTTGAGGGGAGCGGACAAAGCCTGGCTGAAGTGATGCGCAACATGACCGGCGAGGGCAATTTCGCGATTGCTGAGTTCGCTGCGAACGGTTTGAGCGCCAACGTGTTCCCGACCCTTGCCGGGCTGGATGACCCGCTCAATACCGACGACGACGCGCTTGAAACCCTTATAGCACTGGGACTTTCGCAGGGCTCGTTCACGGCGGATGAAGCGCGCGGTGCGTTTACTATTGCCGCTGGCACCATGCGCATCGCCAATCTCATCATTGACGGCGATGGGGGGCGTCTGTCCGGAGGCGTTAATTTGGCGCTGAACCGGCTCGGGCTTGATGGCGGCTTTGTGCTCAGTCCACGAAATTACGTTGATGCGGGCGGGCTGATCGAAACAGAAACGGCCCGGATCGTGGCGCGGATCGGTGGTACACTGTTTGCACCATTGGTTACGCTCGATCTGGCCGAGATGGCTGCAGCCATTCAGGTGCGCGCCAATGAGCTGGAGCTGGAACGGCTCGATACGTTGAGGCTGGAAGACGAGGCGCGCCAGCGTGCCGCAGCCGAAGAGCGCAATCGTCTTGCCGAAGAGCAGCGTCGCCGGGCGGTAGAGGAAGCGGCCCGGCGTGCCGCTGAAGAAGAGGCGCAAATGCTGGAGCAGGAACGGTTGTTGCAGGAGCAGAATAATATCGCGCCGACGCCGCTTGGTCCGCTCGATCTGGGCTTTCAGCCGGGGGTCAATCCGCAGATTTGATCGCCGCCTGACCGCGGTAATAGGCGAGTACAGCCAGTCTGACGGCAGAGGACAGGTTTGTCGTTTCCCGGTTCTCGTCGATTTCGCGCACGAGACCGGCAAGGCTCAGCGCGCGTTCTGATGCCATGGCTTCAAGCCCCTCCCAGAATTGAGGTTCAAGCGCAATCGAGGTGCGGTGGCCGGTGATGGAGAAGGACCGCTTTTCCATGGCCCCGGATCAGATCAGGGCTTCTTGCGGAATGCGTCGAGGCTAACGACCTTTTCGCCGCTGGCTTCTGGCTCACCGGCGTCTTCGGCTTCTGCAACAGCGTCTGAGGCAGCTTCCTCTTCAGCGCCGTCCTCACGAGGGGCGGTGGCCGGGTCAAATTGCAGGCCGAACTGTACGGAAGGGTCGAAGAAACCCTTGATGGCCGAAAAGGGGACGACCAGAAGTTCAGGATTGCCATTGAAGCTCAGGCCGACCTCGAAGGCGTTTTCGGAGACCTTCAAATCCCAATACTGGTTTTGCAGCACGATTGTCATTTCCTTATCGTACTGCTTGAGCAGTTCCTCGGAGATACGAACGCCGGCGGCGCGCGTGGCAAAGGAAATGAAGAAGTGATGCTCGCCCGGCAATCCGGTACGCGATACTTCGGCCAGAACCTTGCGCACGACGCCGCGCAGGGCTTCCTGGGCGAGAATGTCGTATCGCATATGGTCTTCGGCCATGATGTCCGCTGCTCCGTATAATGGTCTAGAATCCGAACGGCCCATATCAGCCCTACGTTCCAAGATATTTCAAGGACAAAGGGGGCAAAGGTGAACAGAAATGGCAATGAAAGTGCAGGCTTCTGTTGCCAGGTGCCTGCGAACCCCGCCTGCCGCCCGGCTAGGAGCGGAGGACTTTAATTCCCAGTGCTAGCACCGCTTAAGCGGCGAGAGCGACCGGAGCCTTATTGTTGTCATTAGCAACTATAAGTTTCGGACCGATAACGGTGGTACCTCACCGAGCAAAAGCACACTCTTTACGCCCTCGTCGATCCTGTTTCGTCCCCATTGGCTCCTCTCGAAAGAGGGGAGATGGTGGAGACGCCGGGTACTGCCCCCGGGTCCGATGGGTTTATTACAATGACCGTTTATCGCCATAGCCCTTGCGGGCAAGACCTATATAGGTGACCCGCAGGGCGGATGCAAATGGATGGCACAAAGAAAAAAGGCCGGCGCATGGACTGCGCCGGCCTGATTTTTTGCTTCACTCGGGCTTACTGGGCCGGAGCAGGGGCGGGGTCGGCTGCCGGGGCTTCCTCGACAGGAGTCGGTGCTTCGGTTCCCTGCGTGGGCACCAGTTCCGAGCCGTCTTCCAGCGTCAGGCTGGGCGCGACGCTTTCCTCGATACCCAGACCGTCGAGCGCGGGAGCGTCGGTGGTAGCGGGAACTTCGACGGAGGAAGCAGGCGGCAGTGGCGTTGCAAAGGTCGTGCTCGCAGCCGGGATTTCGCCATCCGAGCCGAAATAGCGGAAGAAGGCGCTATCGGGCGAGAGGACCATGGTGGTGCCGGAATTGACCATCGCGGTGCGATAGGCTTCCATCGAGCGGTAGAACTCGAAAAATTCCGCGTCCTGGCCATAGGCTGCGGCATAGATGCGGTTGCGTTCGGCGTCGCCCTGACCGCGGATGATTTCGGCATCGCGGGTGGCCGCGGCGACGATTTCAACCGCCTGACGATCGGCGATGGCGCGCAGGCTCTGGGCCTGTTCCTGACCGCGGGCGCGGAGCAGGGCGGCTTCGGCGAGACGTTCGGCGCGCATACGCTCGAAAGTGGTTGCCGAGACGTCGGCGTCGAGATCGGTGCGCAGGATACGCACGTCGACAATGTCGAGACCCAGTTCAGCCAGATCGGGGCGGATCAGGTTGCGGGTTTCCTGCATCATCTGCGCGCGTTCGTCCGACAGGGCGTCGGTAAACTCACGCAGACCATAGACCTGACGCAGGGCAGCATCGAGGCTGGCGCCGATACGGGCTTCAGCAACCGAAAGCTGGCCGGTTGCGCGTTCACGGAACAGACGCGCATCGGCAATGCGATAGGTCAGAAAGGCATCGACCTGATAGAAGGCGTTGCCTGAGACCTGAACGCGCATATTGGCGATGTCGTAGCGCAGCAGCCTGTCATCGACGATCTGTACGCTATCCACGACGTCTGTCGGGATCTTGAAATAGAGGCCCGGCTCGGTGCGGACATCGGTGATCTGGCCAAAGCGCATGACGATGGCCTGCTCGCGTTCGTCCACGATATAGATTGAGGAGAACAGAACGTAGAGTGCGCCGACAATGACGGCACCAATGATGAAAAGACGATTCGTCATGGTCAGTTCCCCGTCGAGCTGGTTGCGCGCGAACGCAGTTCAGGCAGCGGCAGATACGGGACGACGCCCGAGCCTCCGGCACCGTTCTCGATCAGGACCTTTTCCGATCCGCCCAGAACCTGCTCCATGGTTTCAAGGAAGAGGCGCTTGCGGGTCACGTCCGGCGAATTGACATATTCGGCATAGATGGAGTTGAAGCGCTCCGCCTCACCGGTTGCTTCCTGCACCACGCGGTTGGTGTATGCGGCAGCGTCTTCGCGGGCAGCAGCAGCCTCACCGCGTGCATTACCCAAAAGGGTATTGGCGTAGGAGCGAGCTTCTTCCTGCAGACGGGTTTCGTCCTGACGGGCGCGCTGCACTTCGTTGAAGGCGTCGATGACTTCAGACGGTGGGCTGGCGTTTTCAATCAGGATCTGGCTGACGGTGACGCCGAGGCCATAGTTTTCCAGCGTGTTCTGCGTGATGCGCAGCACGTCTGCCTGAATACCGGCGCGGTCGTCCGAATAGACTTCCTGCGCGGGACGGCGGCCGACGACTTCGCGCATGGCGCTTTCGGCAGCGTAACGAACCAGCGAATCCTGATCGCGCACGTTGAAGATGTAGTCGGTCGGATTGGAAATGAACCAGAAGACCGAGAACTGCACATTGACGATGTTCTGATCGCCAGAGAGCATCAGGCCATCACTGGCAGCAGCGCGAGAGCCGGTGGTGTTGGCAACGCCGATCTGGGTCTGGTTGACGGTGGTGACCACGCGCTCGACCGTATCAATGGGCCAGATCATGAAATGCAGGCCCGGGCCGGACAATTCTGGCTTGGGCTTACCGAAACGCAGCTCGACGCCGACTTCCTGCGGGCTGATCTGATAAACCGAATTGACGCCCCAGAACGCAAGCAGCGCAAGTACGCCGCCTACAATCGCCCAGCGACCGCCGGGCACGCCGCCCTTGAACTGGTCACGGCCACGATTGAGAATGTCTTCTAGATTGGGAGTATTGTTCCCGCTTGGACGACGTGGGCCACCGCCGCCTCCGCCCGGAGCTTGACCCCAGGGGCCGCCATTATTGCGGCCACCTCCGCCTCCATTATTCTCCCAAGGCATCGCATTCCTTTCGGTGTCTAAGAGAAAACTGTGCTGCCATATATAAGCAAGGCGCCCGCGCGATCAATGCGCGGGGGCGTGATGACGCTCATAGATGCGGATTGCGTAGCTGGCATCGTCCTTTTCCGAGCGCGGAACCTGTGGTTCGGCCACAATGTGCCAGTCTGCGGGGTCGATGGCGGGGAAATGCACGTCACCCTCAGGCGCCAGATCGACATGGCTGATATAGAGCCTGTCCGCCAAGGGCAGCGCCTGCGCGTATATGTCGCCGCCCCCGATCACCATGATTTCGTCCTGTTCGCTTGCTTCGGCCAGTCGCCGCGCCGCCGCCAGCGCCTCGGGCAGATTGCGCCGCACGATCACCCCTTCCGGCGCATAATCATGCTGGCGCGTCACCACGATATGCGGACGGCCCGGGAGGGGTTTTGGAAAGGTCTCGAATTGCTTGCGGCCCATGACCATGGGCTTGCCCATCGTGTTCTGCTTGAACCAGGCGAAGTCAGATGGAATGCGCCAGGGAATGGTCTGGCTCGCGCCGATGACATTGTTGCTGGCCACCGCAGCGATAAGGGAAATAATGGTGCTCATGGCCGCCCCAGTTTCAAAAGAGCTTCGCCATCGACGCGGACCTTGGTCCACTCGTCCTGCATCACGCCGCCCTGGCTTTTGTAGAACTCGATACTGGGCTCGTTCCAATCGAGCACCCACCATTCAAACCGCCCCAAATCCTCGCGCACGCAGCGCTGCGCTAGGTTGACCAGCAGAGCCTTGCCAATGCCTTTGCCGCGCATTGCCGGGTCAACGTAAAGGTCTTCAAGCCAGATGCCGTGACGGCCCTGAAAGGTGGAGTAGGTATAGAACCAGAGCGTGAATCCGACCGGCTTGCCATCCCATTCGGCGATTTCGCAGAAGACTTTTGGCTCGGCGCCGAAGAGGTCGCGGGTGATGTCGGTGACGCTAGCCTTGGCTTCGTGCGCCAGCTTCTCGTATTCGGCGAGGGCACGGATGAAATCGACGATCAGTTGGGCGTCGTCAGAGGTGGCGGGGCGGATGGTGAGTTCGGTCAACGGCGTTTTTATCCGCTGTTCAGCGGAAATCTCCATTTGGTTTGTTAAATTACTCTGTCTCACGCAGCGGCTGCCCTCGGGCCTGACCCGAGGGCCATCCTCCCCACGCACAGTCCTAGCAAACCGGGCTCCCCAGCTGGCCCTCGGGTCAGGCCCGAGGGCAGCACGGTGTTTGCGGAAAACGACTGGTGGCCAAAGTACACCGCCGGCTTCGCCATGTGACATTGGCGTTTGTGGAGCGCTGGGCGTAACAACTTGCCTCAATAATCCATGTCGTGACGTTCAAGGATCAGGATGTCCAGCTCACGCTCGGGCCAGAAATTTTCTTCGACCATTTCGAACGTGGTTGGCCCGATCTTTTTGACGTTACTGCCGCAGAAAGAGAGCAGGTTGGCTTCGTCGCCCTTGTCAATCACCAGCCGGAATTTTTCGATGCCACCGCCGGACCAGTTGCCACCGGTGGTGAGGATGTAGGAGATCCAGTTTTCCATAAATGGTGCCGACCAGGATTCGTCCGGGTTCTTCAGCGTCTTGCGCACGGCATCAATGAATGCATCATCAGTGCAGTATTTGCGTTTGTAGTCCGCAGCCGGATCGTAGTCCTCATAGGGTTCGGAGAGGAAGCTGACCCCGGTCGTGCCGCCGACGCTGGGCTTGTAACGGTGCTCGACAGTGACGCGCTCACCCGCCGGGAACGTGGCCTCCCAGGTATAGGTGGCGCGATAAGTCCAGTTGGGCCAGTGGTGCGTTTTCATGCCTTCGCCGACATCGTACATATCGGGAATGGCCATGCCCAGATGCAGCAATTGCGCGGTGGTTTCATCATCCAGCGCATCGACAGCCGCGATGGCTTCGTCACTCATCGAGACGATGGGCAGATTCAACTCGCGGACGAGATCGGTGCGGTCAACACCTGCAGCATAGGCATATTCGTGCAGCGTGGCGTTGACTGGCTCGCCGTTAAAGGTGGTTTCGAACTCGAAGAGATTGTCTGCCGGGCCCGTGGGGAAGGCTGTCGGGGAGAAATGATCCGGCACAATGTCTGGCATCGGGAAGGCGACCAGAAGGTCGATGTCCTCGGCGCTGTCATTGCGGAAGACATAGGTGACGCGGATTTCGTCGCGAGAGATGTAAAGGTCTTCGCTTTCCATTGCGATCTCGCCATGGCTGACAAATTCCAGCCCGCCCGTCGTGAGCTGGGCTGCTGTATCATTGGCATATGCCGGCGTGGCCAGCAGCAGCGCAGCGATGGTAACGGCTCTCATTCTGGTCTCCTCTTTCCCGCCACTGGTCTAGAGCGTTTCAGTTTTGGAGGGAAGCAGTTGTGTTTTCCTGCACTATGGTAGCTTGCATTCCTCGCCCCCTCCAGCGCTGCGCTGCCCTCGGGCTCGACCCGAGGGCCTGTCAGGACATGCGAAGAATTGACGATTGTGTGCTGCGGCTCAAGGCCCTCGGGTCAAGCCCGAGGGCAGCCCGGTGATTGGCAAGCCGGGTAAACGCACCGTTATATTCTACGGCCCACGCCCGAGATATTGAAACCACTTTCGCTCCAGCGCCGCCTCGAGATCGATCTTGTTGTGGTTCGCGAACAGCAGGAGCATGGCGAGGACGTCGGCGGTCTCGTCTTCCATGGCCTGGCGGATGGTGGTGGCGTCGGCGCCCTTGAGACGGGCGCGAGATGTGGTCTTCAAATATTCCGCGACCAGCTCGCCCAGCTCTTCCTGCACCTTGAGCAGGTACCAGTCGTCGTCGCGGGCAATGTCGTTCCGAGAGGCATAGGTGTCGGACACTTCCGACACCAGCCCGGTCAGCTCGGCGAGCGAGCGGCTCATACCGAAACGGCAGCCTTGATATGGGGATGCGGATCGTAGCCCTCGAAGGCGAAATCCTCGAACACGAAGTCTTCCAGGTTTTTGCGTTCCGGGTTGACGATGAGGCGCGGCAGCGGGCGCGGTTCGCGCGTCAACTGCAGGCGGGCCTGCTCAAAATGGTTTGAGTAGAGATGCACGTCGCCGAAGGAATGCACGAAATCGCCGACCTCGAGATCGCAGACCTGCGCCACCATGTGGGTGAGCAGCGCATAGGAGGCGATGTTGAACGGCACGCCGAGGAAGGTGTCGGCAGAGCGCTGATAGAGCTGGCAGCTCAGCTTGCCGTTGGCCACGTAGAACTGGAACAGGCAATGGCAGGGCGGCAGCGCCATGTCGTCGACTTCAGCCGGATTCCAGGCCGAAACGATATGGCGGCGGCTGTCGGGCTTGGTCTTGATCGAGTGGATGAGGTTGGCGATCTGGTCGATATGGCGACCATCGGGCGCCGGCCAGCTCCGCCACTGGCTGCCATAGACCGGGCCAAGATCGCCGTTTTCATCGGCCCATTCGTCCCAGATCTTGACGCCATGTTCTTGCAGCCAGCGCACATTGGTCTCGCCACGGATGAACCAGAGCAGTTCATAGATGATGGATTTGAGGTGCAGCTTCTTGGTGGTCAGCAGCGGAAAGCCCTTCGAAAGATCGAAGCGCATCTGGTAGCCGAAAAGGCTGCGCGTGCCGGTGCCGGTGCGGTCCGACTTGTCGGCGCCTTTTTCGAGAATGTCGGATAAAAGCTGAAGATAGGGCTGCATGGGGCGGACTTTATGCCGATTCGCCTTTGTCCGCGCCAGCTTCGATATGCTTCTCCACGAGCCGCGTCAGCCGCTCGATCTGGTCCTGCTGCCTGATGATCAGGTTGCGAATATCGTCCTCGCGCAGCCGGTCGAGTTTTTCGTGCAGCGCCATGATTTCGATTTCGGCCTTGAGGTTCACTTCATAATCATGGGCCGAGACTTCCCGATCCTTTGCCGCCTGCCGATTCTGGCTCATCATGATCACCGGCGCCTGAATGGCGGCGAGCATGGAGAGCATGAGATTGAGGAAAATGAAGGGGTAGGGGTCGAATGCCCTACCGGCGAGCAGCAGGTTGGCCCCGGTCCACAGGATCAGCGCCGCGCCGAAACCGATGATGAAATTCCACGATCCGCCAAAGGCGGCAACGCCATCGGCAAGGCGCTGGCCCAAAGTCAGTTTATCGTCGAATTCCGCAGCCGGGTCGCGGGAAAGGGCGCGTTTGCCGATGGCCCGCTCGATAATGCTGCGCTCCTGCGCAGTCAGGGCGTCCTGGTTTTTGCCGAGATAGCGATCGGCGGCGTGGATCAACTTGGCAATATTGTCGTTTTGCATTGTGGGCTCACTTGCACCGATCTCGATTGTCATGAGAGTAGCGCAAAAGTGGCAAGCGGCCCAATGCGGTATGCTAATACCGGATCATTTGCTGACAGGATCGGACCGCGAGGGATGTCAGATTGCTGCGCGATGAGGAGTGATCAGCCATGAGCCCAAAATTGCGCCCGCTGCGGGCCCGTGAAACCATGCCGGACTTTGTCAGAGAGGCGCTGGAGGCGCATGACCTGGTGACGCAGTACGAAGCGCGTCCGCCCTATCAGCGCAACGATTACCTGCTTTGGATCAACAAGGCGCAGCGTGACGTAACCAAGCAGAAGCGGCTCGCGCAGATGCTCGAAGAACTCGAAAGCGGTGGCGTCTATATGCGGATGGCGTGGAACGGCTAGGCCAGCGTGCTGTAAAACTCGGTGTCGTCGCGTTCCCAGGTGTGGGACTGGTCGATATGGGCGAGGGACCAGGCGAACATTTTTTGTATTTCTCGCAAGTCGCGTGCGGCAACGGCCTCTTCGAGCACTTCGTTGACTCGCATCTTGGCCGGCAAATGGCCCTCGGGGCCGACGCGCTCGAACTCGACCGAAATGCCCGCTTCGACCCATGCGCCGACCAGACCGGCGAAGTCCTCGGAGAGAAGAAATTCCGACAAGTGAAGGACGAGGATGGTGATCGTGTCGTTGTTGAAGCTTTCGGATCGAATGACGACGCCGCTCAATTCTGGATGCCAGGCGGGCGTCAATTCGGGCAGGTAGAACCAGCCGCAGTAAAACCCGCGGCACACTTGGGGCCGAACGTCATAGACCGTGCAGCCCTTGCCTTCCGCGCAATGACGGCAAAGCGTATTGGCGGGCTTTTGAAGCGTTTCGACGCGGATGGGCGCGAAGGAGCAGCAGGCGGTGCAGGTGCCGCAGCTTCTGTCTTCGATCAAGGTCATCGACACCTGAGATCCCTCCTCTCGTCGCGTCTCTCCCGAAATCACCTAATCGGGGAAGTGTGTTGCTTGTCCAGCGTTGGGTCAGCGGACGAATTCGTGATCTTCATAGCCCTGCAGGTAAAGAAGGGCGGTGAGATCACCATGGTCGATGCGGATTCCCGCTGCCTCGGCCACGGCGGGCTTGGCGTGGAGGGCGACACCGAAACCGGCGACGCCGATCATGTCGAGGTCGTTTGCGCCATCGCCGACGGCCAAAGTCTGGCTTGTACTCAACCCCCGTTCATCAACGAGGGCCAGGAGCCTTTCGCGTTTGGTATTCTTGTCAACGATGGGCTTTGCAACGGTGCCCGTCAGTGCATCGCCGTCGAAGTCCAGCACATTGGCAATCGCCTCATCAAAGCCGATCCGCTTGGCGAAATAGTCTGCAAAGAAGGTGAAGCCGCCCGAGACCAGCGAGGTATAGGCGCCATAGTTCTTCATAGTCTGCACCAGTGCCCGACCGCCCGGCGCCAGCGTGATTGCTTCGCGCCGAATTCCCTCAATGACCTTACGCTCCAGGCCTTTAAGAAGCGCCACACGCGTATCCAGCGCCTCTGCAAAGTCCAGTTCGCCACGCATGGCGCGGTCGGTGATCTCGGCAACCTGCGGCTTCAAATCGAGCGCTGCGGCCAATTCATCAATGCATTCCTGCTCGATCATGGTGGAGTCCATATCGGCAACCAGCAGCAGTTTCCGGCGCCCTTCTGTGGGCACAAGATTGGCGTCAACTGCCTTGCCCGCCAGCATTTTTCGCGCAATCTCAAGTGCGTCCGGCACATCGGGTTCAATGATGTCGCAGGCGACCCCGTGGTTTAGCCAGTTGAGTTCGCCGCCGGTTTTTGCGACCACAGCAGCAGCCAAAGCCGCGCTCAGTTCGGAATCGGCAGGATTGGCGATCAGGGATAAAACCGGCATGGCAGCAGCAACTTTCGGAGACGTGTGGTGACGGACCAGAGGCGCGCTGTGCTGATAGCGGGTCCGACTGCCAGCGGCAAGTCGGCGCTGGCGCTGGAGCGTGCGCGCACCTCCGGCGGGCTGATCGTCAACGCCGATTCCATGCAGGTCTATGACACTCTGCGGGTGGTTACGGCTCGACCGAGTGAACAAGAGGAGACGCAGGCCGAGCATCGGCTTTATGGCGTCGTTCCGGCATCGCTGCGGTTCTCGACGGGGCAATGGGTGCGATCTGTAGAGCAGATTATCTCGGAAACTAACTTTGGGCAGGAGCTGATTTTCGTTGGCGGAACGGGGCTTTACTTCGATGCGCTGACAAAGGGATTCGCCGACGTGCCTGAGATTGCGCAGGATGTCGTGCTTGAAGTTCAGCAGGAGATTGATGCGCTGAGTGAGGCCGGGCGAATGGCGCGGTTGCAGGCCGAGGATCCTGTGACCGCCATGCGGCTAAGGGTGGCCGATCCGCAGCGGGTGATCAGGGCTCTGGCTGTGAAGCGGGCAACGGGGCGGACATTGTCGAGTTTTCAGCAGGACCAGCAGCCCGGCGTGCTTGAGGGCTGGGACATCGAACGGATGGTGCTGTGGCCTGAGCGTGATGTGCTGCGCGCGCGCATTGCGAGGCGGTTTGCAACCATGTTTGACAATGGTGCAGTTGATGAGGTCGTCGCCTTGAAAGCGCAATTGCTGGACCCCGAATTGCCAGCCATGAAGGCGATTGGGGTGCCAGAGATTTCGGGCTGGCTCGACGGGGAGTTAAGTCAGCAGGAGGCGATTGAACGCGCTGTTATCGCCACCCAGCAATATGCCAAACGGCAGCGGACGTGGTTCCGCAACCGCATGAGCGACTGGCCGCGCTTTGTGCCGGACTAGCTTTGTGGTGCGCCGATCTTTTCCAGCAGTCCCAGCCGTTCTCGCATGGCGAAGCGTGTGACGAGCACAACGGCCACGAAGGCGAGGCCGACAGCGAGGCCGCTCCAGATGCCAATGCCGCGCCAATCCAGAACGAAGCCCAGAACATAGCTGATCGGTAGCCCGATCATCCAATAGCCCACAATAGCCAGAACCATTGGGATTTTGGTGTCGCTCAGTCCACGCAGGGCGTGGGCCGCGGTGACCTGTGCACCATCGACAAGCTGGAAAATGCCTGCGACGGCCAGGAACGACACGGCCAGCCCGATAGCATTGGCATTGGCTTCGACATCAGGATTGAGAAAGATCGAAACGATGGGGCCGCCAAGAAGCAGGAAGGCCAGGCAGGAAACAACCATGAAGCCGGTGCCTAGCACGAGCGCCATCCATCCAGCCTTTCGTATGCCTTCCCGATCCTTGCGACCATAGGCCGTGCCCACCCGGACAGTTGCGGCAATACCCAACCCCATTGGCACCATGAAGGCCATGGAGGCACATTGCAGGGCAATGGCGTGCGCCGCCACTTCGTCGATGCCGATGCGGCCCATCAGCAAGGCGGCGGCAGTGAACATGCCAACTTCGGCCAGAATGGTCAGTGCTATCGGGGTGCCAACGGCGAAAATTGCACGGAAATGGCCCCAATCCGGCTTCCAGAAGCGCATCAGGATATTAAAGCGCTTAAAGCGTCTGTGCCTCAGGACATAAATGAGCATGGCCAGAAACATGACGATGTTGGTGGTCAGCGTAGCAATCGCCGCGCCGCGCAGTTCCAGGCGTGGGAAGCCGAAATGGCCGAAGATCAGCACATAGGCTATCAGCGCGTTCACCAGGACGCCGAGCACGGTGATGACGAGTATCGCGCGCGTTGCATCGAACGCCGACAGGAATGAACGCAGCGCAATTATGCCCACAGCCGGGAACAGCGAAAAAGCCACGATATGTACGAACTGCTCAGCCATCTCGGTTATGAGCGGGTCTTGCCCAAGGAACTGGTATATCGGCTGTATCTGCCAGACGACGGGCAGGAGCAGGGTGGCCAGCAAAATGGCAACCCAGAAGCCCTGCCGGACGATGCGGCGCACGGCCTTGATGTTGCGAGCCCCTCTCGCCTGCGCCACCAGTGGCGCGACCGCGCCTACCACACCAACACCGAACAGCAGGAAAGGCATGAAAAAGGTCGTGCCGAGTGTGCCCGCCGCCAGATAGGTGGGCCCCAGCCATCCGAGCAGAATGACGTCTGTCATATGCAGAGCATTCTGCGCGACCTGAGCAATCACCAGCGGCCAAGCCAGCCGAAATGTTTGCCGCAATTCCTCGCCCCAGCCCGAGGCGTTGGCCAATTGCGCCGGTTGGACCGGCGCGACGTTCTCACTCATAGTCATTTCTCACACTCGCAGGCCATGCTGTATTAGAAAGCGGCCCGGCAGGAAAGCGGGGGAGGGGTTTTTCGTTATGCAGCGGTTGTTGTTGATCTGCGCGGGGCTTGTCGGCGCTGTGGGGGTGGCCTCGGCTGCTGCCGCATCTCATCAGCCAGAAGCTCGCAACATGATTGCGTTGGCGGCCATATGCCTGTCGCATGGTCCAGCGCTGCTGGCGATTGGCCTTGCAGGACCTACGCGCCCAGTGCGGATGGCTGGCGGGTTGATGGCAATAGGCACGATCATTTTTGGGGCGGATCTTGTGCTGCGGCAATGGGGCGGGCACGCCTTGTTCCCAGGTGCCGCCCCCATTGGCGGTGGTGCCATGATCCTGGCTTGGCTGGGTCTCGCATTGTGTAGCGCGCTTGCGTCGACAAAAAAGTTCAAAATTGACTAAAATTCTGCCGGAACCTTTTCACGATGCCGTGCATTTCTGAGGCGAGCATCTCGTTGGAGGATTCCATGCACAAAATTCTGATCATTGCAGCTACGGCGCTTTCCCTTGCAGCCTGTACCACGACCCAGCAGGGTGCCACCGTTGGCGCCATCGGCGGCGGTGTGGTTGGTGCTGCCGCAACTGGCGGTAGCGTTGTCGGTACCGCTGTTGGTGCCGGTATCGGCGCAGTCGCCGGTGCAGCAGTGGGCGATTACATCCGCGTCCACAATCGCGCAAATAACCAGTGTGTCTATCGCGATCGCAATGGCCGCGAATACATCGACGTTTGCCCGCGCGGCTAAGCGTTCTCCCAAGCCGCAGCGCCCCCTGCGGCTCTGCGCCACAAGGCGCAAACACCCGGCTGGCCCCCCAGTCGGGTGTTTTTCTTGGCATCTACATCGATCTTGAAAAAATCAATGCGCCAAGAGATACTGATGTAACGTGCCACTTGTCTTGCGTTACCTGAACTGCCGGCTATCCGGGAAACTCGGCTACCTCCTGATCTCGTGAATCGTAAGTTTTGTGCCTTTGCACAAGACAAACCCGTCGCCGCATTGTGCGGTACAACAGACCAAGAGGTTTTTTACATGGCCGCCATTACTGGGACCGTGAAGTTTTTCAACACCACCAAGGGCTTTGGCTTTATCTCGCCAGACAATGGTGAGAAGGACGCTTTCGTGCACATTTCTGCCGTTCAGCGTTCCGGCCTTCAGGGTCTGTACGAGGGCGACAAGGTTAGCTACGAGCTGCAGACCGGCCGCGACGGCAAGGTTTCGGCTGCTGAACTGACCTTGCTGAGCTAAAATTTCTGGCTTCAGGCCAAAAGTTTTGGACTAATCGAATTTGAGTGGGCCCTTCGGGGCCCATTTGCATTGGCGGCATGGACAGCGCGGCCCTGCTTGTGTCACAGGGCGATCAGACAAGACTTGGCGAGTGCTATGCGTGAATTTCTCAGGAACTGGAGTCCTGCGGTCGAAACACCTTCTGCGTTGAGGCAGGCGGGTGCGCTGCCTTATGCCTTGGTCGATGGCCGCATGGCATTCCTGCTGGTCACCTCACGACGCAGCGGTAAGTGGATTTTCCCCAAGGGCGCAATCGAACCTGGCTTTACCCCATGGGATAGCGCGGCTAATGAGGCGCTCGAGGAGGCAGGCGTCTCCGGTGAAATCGAGCAGAGCCCGGTCGGTAGCTATCGCGCCAGCATCGGCAATGACGGGGTGACGCTGGTTGATGTCGATCTCTACCCACTTCTGGTGACGCAACAGCATGAACACTGGCGCGAAGATCAGCAGCGAATGCGTCACTGGGTGACACTGTCCGAAGCCAAGCGGCTATTGGCTGATCGCTCACTGGGGCGGCTGGCAGCGGCGCTGCATGACCGCCATTTCGGCAAAAGCTAGATAATCAGGTCAAGAACGACAAACAGAACAGCAGAAAGCAGCGCTGAGGCCGGGACTGTCACGATCCAGGCCGCGAAAATGCTATACACGTGTTGCCGACGTACCAGCAGGCGACCTTCAACCTGACGTGCATTGGCAAGAGCATCCTCTGGCGTTGCGTTCAGCTGGGTTGGGTCTACAAAGCGAGCGTTGACCGGGACGGCGCTACCATGAGCTTCGCGGCGCGATTGATATTCACGCAGGAAACCCACGCCGAATACAGCGCCGACGGCGATGTGTGTCGATGAAACTGGCATGCCGAGTGCCGATGCGACGAGCACCGTTATTGCTGCCGAAAGCGCAGCGCAATAGGCGCGGATTTCGTTCAGTTTGGTGATCTGCTCGCCCACTGTGCGAATAAGCCGAGGCCCAAACAGGGCTAGCCCCAAGGAAATACCGATAGCTCCGATGGCAAGAACCCAGAAGGGCAAGGTGATGCCTGCAACGTCGCCATGGCCGGTCTGCACGGCTGAGACGATTGCAGCAAAGGGACCAATGGCATTCGCAACGTCATTTGCACCATGAGCAAAAGAGAGCAGGGCTGCAGCAACGATCAGTGGCAGGCGGAAGAGCGTTGCCACATGCTTCTTGCGGTTTTCCATGCTGCGCGATTGGGCGCGAACCCAAGGCATGGCCAAAATCCAGCCTAGAGCCGAAAAGCCAATGCCCAGCGCAATCGTGCTGATCAGGTCGGGCGTCCAGATTCGGTTGAGGCCTTTCGTCGCCAGATACATGGCGAAGATGCCGGTCATGGCGGATACGAAAATGGGGACCCAGATTCGTGCCGCAGAGATTTTGTCGAGGCGATTGGTAATGGTGGCTTCGATGACCAGCAGGAAGGCCGCAGCAAATACCCCGCCCAGAATGGGAGAAATCACCCATGAGCTGGCAATGGCACCAATAGTGGGCCAATTAACCACTGCAAAGCCAGCAGAGGCGATGCCTGAGCCGACGACGCCACCCACGACGGCATGAGTGGTCGATACTGGGGCGCCAATATAGGTCGCCAGATTTACCCAAAGCGCTGACGCCAGTAGAGCCGCCATCATCACAAGAATAAAGGTCGTTGGCTCGATTTCTGGGGTAAGCAGCAGGTCTCGCGCGACGGTGTTGACCACGTCGCCACCCGCCAGCAGGGCGCCAGCCGCCTCGAAAATGGCCGCGATAATCAGCGCGCCGACCATGGTGAGTGCGCGAGAGCCAACGGCGGGTCCCATATTATTGGCGACGTCATTAGCGCCGACATTGAGCGCCATATATCCGGCGATTGCTGCGCCGATGACTACGATATAGGTCGATGGACCCTGCTCGACGGCAAAACTGGCCCAAACTGCTGCCACGAGCAAAAAGACCAGCGCGATGCCGGGAGCGGCAAGCGACCGGCTTAGGTCATGTGTCGCTGTCTCCAGGCCGGAGACTCGCTGCAAATCCTTGTCCAGCGCGCTTTTGCTCATGTCATCTTACTGTCATAAATGGCTTGTGCGGGCGCTTTAGCATTCCCTGAAGTCCCTGCAACCCCTTAAAAGGCCTGACAGCATTGCTGTCCCCATGAGTTCGGAAGCAGTTCAGGCCCAAGGATTACCCAAACTGACGTCGCGTCGGCTTGACTTTATCGGCGCAATACTTTTATCAATGCCGCGTCTAGAATTTTTGGAGCGGTCCAGTGCGGGCACTCATTCTCGTAGTACGCAGGCGCATCGGCAACGTGGGGTAAGACCCCGCGCGATAGCTGGTGCGCCGAACACAAGGTCCCAAACGGGGCCTTTTTTATTGCCTTTTTTCCGCCGCGCGGGGAGGGGCGGAAAATGACGGACAGACCCCGGACGGGGCAAGTTTAGGAAGGGCTGACAATGGCCGAGAAAATGACCGGCGCTGAAATGGTGATCCAGGCGCTGACCGATCAGGGGGTCGAGCATATCTTCGGCTATCCCGGTGGTGCGGCTTTGCCGATCTATGACGCGATGTTCCAGCAGGACTTCGTCAAGCACATTCTGGTGCGCCACGAACAGGGCGCGACGCATATGGCTGAGGGCTATGCCCGGTCCACTGGCAAGCCCGGCGTGGTGCTCGTCACGTCCGGTCCCGGCGCGACCAATGCTGTCACCGGCCTGACGGACGCTCTTCTTGATTCCATTCCGCTCGTTTGCATCACCGCGCAGGTGCCGACGTCGCTTATTGGCACCGATGGTTTTCAGGAATGCGATACGGTTGGCATTACCCGCTCCTGCACCAAGCACAATTACCTCGTGAAGAACGTCGCGGATCTGCCGCGCGTACTGCATGAAGCCTTCCATATCGCGACGACGGGCCGCCCGGGCCCGGTGGTCATCGATATTCCAAAAGACGTGCAGTTTGCGCTGGGTGACTATTACAAGCCCGAGCCGGGCACGCTTCGGCACAAGTCCTATCGCCCCAAGGTCGATGGTGATCTGGCCGCCATCGAGGCTGCAGTTGATCTGATGCTCAAGGCTGAGCGCCCGATTTTCTACACTGGTGGCGGCGTGATCAATGCTGGTCCCGAGGCTTCTGAAAATCTGCGTGAACTGGCCGAGCTGACCGGTTTCCCGGTGACCTCGACATTGATGGGCCTTGGCTCGTTCCCCGCCTCCAATCCGCAATGGATGGGCATGCTCGGCATGCACGGGACTTACGAAGCCAATATGGCGATGCATGATTGCGACGTCATGATCAATATCGGCGCACGCTTCGACGACCGCATTACCGGTCGCGTCGATGCCTTCTCGCCCAATAGCCGCAAGATCCACGTTGATATTGACCCGAGCTCGATCAACAAGATCATCCGCGTGGATGTGCCGATTGTCGGCGATTGCAATCGCGTGCTGGAAGAGATGATCCGCATCTGGCGCAGCCGCACTAATCAGCCGCGCACCGAAGCCATTGCACCATGGTGGAGCCAGATCGAAAAGTGGCGCTCGGTCAATTCGCTGGGCTTCAAGAATTCCGACACGGTCATCAAGCCGCAATGGGCGATCCAGCGGCTTTATGAGGCAACGAAGAAGCAGGCCAAGGAAGTCTTCATCACCACGGAAGTTGGCCAGCATCAGATGTGGGCGGCGCAGCATTTCCACTTCGACCAGCCAAACCACTGGATGACCTCGGGTGGCCTCGGCACGATGGGGTATGGCTTGCCGGCGGCAGTGGGTGTGCAGGTTGCTCATCCCGATGCGCTGGTGATCGATATTGCCGGTGAAGCCTCCGTGCAGATGACGATGCAGGAAATCTCAACGGCAGTTCAATACCGTCTGCCGATCAAGATTTTCATTCTCAACAATGAGCGCATGGGCATGGTGCGCCAGTGGCAGGACCTTCTGCACGGCTCGCGCTACGCGCATTCCTATTCGGAATCGCTGCCCGACTTCGTCAAGCTGGCAGAGGCCTATGGTGCCAAGGGCATCAAGTGCGATACGCCCGCCGAACTCGACGCCGCCATTGCAGAAATGATCAATTATGACGGCCCGGTGCTCTTCGACGTTCTCGTCGAGAAGGACGAAAATTGCCTGCCGATGATTCCCTCGGGCAAGCCGCATAACGAAATCATCCTGCCCGACACCGCCGATATCGGCGACATCATCGACGAGAAGGGACGTGCGCTGGTTTAGGCCAGCTGCTGAGGAATAAAGACATGAACGCACATTTGCAGCCCACCGGTTCGGCCTACTTCCTGACGCAGGAAACCCAGGCGTCGGAGCGTCATACCCTTTCCGTTTTGGTCGACAACGAGCCCGGAATCCTCGCTCGCGTGGTGAGCCTCTTTTCCGCGCGTGGCTATAATATCGAGAGCCTGACCGTCAGTGAGACCGAACACGACCGGCGACTTAGTCGCATCACCGTCGTTGTCATCGCCACGCCGAAGGTGCTGGTGCAGATCAAGACCCAGCTTGAGCGGCTGGTGCCAGTGCACAAGGTGCACGACCTCACCGCTGAAGGCGCCTATCTTGAACGCGAGCTGGCGCTGATCAAGGTCAAGGGTGCGGGCGAGCATCGCGCCGAAACCCTGCGTCTGGCCGACGCATTCCGCGCGCATATTGTCGATGCCACCGTCGAAAGTTTCGTGTTCGAGGTGACTGGAAAGCCGGAAAAAGTCGATAGCTTCATCGCTCTGATGGCCCCGCTTGGCCTTGTCGAAGTGGTCCGCACCGGGCTCGCTGCCATCAGCCGTGGGCCGGACGGCATGTAACGCAAAAGCTGATCGGGCCTATCACAAGGTTCGATTGGGCCTATTGCGATCTCTGGTGTATGGCAGGGCAAGAATTATTCGAGTCCTGCCATGACCCTTCTCTCAGTCAATCTCAATGCCGTCGCCCAGCTCCGCAACAGGCGCGATCTACCTTGGCCCAGCGTCACAGGCATGGCGCGCGTGGTGCTTGATGCTGGAGCGAGCGGGATTACGGTTCATCCGCGCCCGGATGAACGGCATATCCGGCGGACTGACGTGTTCGAGCTTGCTGCCCTGATGCGGGCCGAATATCCGGAAGCCGAGTTCAATATAGAGGGCTATCCGAGCCAGGATTTTTTCGAGTTGGTGGAAGCGGTTAATCCGCAGCAGGTGACGCTCGTGCCGGACGATCCGGCGCAGGCCACATCCGACCATGGCTGGGACTTTGTGGGCCAGGGCAATTTTCTGCGCTCAGTCGTCCAGCAAATCAAGCGGCCCGACCGCCGCATTTCACTGTTTTGCGATCCCGATGCCGGAGAGATTGGCGTTGCTGCCGCCAAAGCGACGGGCGCGGATCGGGTCGAGTTATTCACCGGCCCCTATGGTGCTTGTTTCGATGATTCCGAAGGCGCGCGTAAGGCATTGTTGGACCTTGCTGAAACCTGCTGCGCCGCGCTGTCCTGCGGGCTTGGTGTCAATGCTGGCCATGATCTGACCTTGGAGAATTTGCCGGCGTTTCAGGCTGCAGTTCGGGGTGTTGCGGAAGCGTCCATAGGTCACGGACTTACCGCCGATGCGCTGCTCATGGGATTCGCTGAGGCGACGCGGCGCTATATCGCGGTTCTGGCCGAATAAGTTTTCCAAAGTCGTTCGTCCTAAGAGAACAATCCGTTTGCCGAACGGTGATCGTTGGACGGCGGGCGACAGCATGCGCCGTCAACTAGCCCGGAACACCTTGAAGCCCAAATGCTTACACTGATGTAACTGAGGTACAAAATTGTCCCCACCCGACAGGAAGGTGCCCTCTTGAGCATTTCGGTGGCAGGCACATATATCGCCTCAGTTACGATTTGTTACCAAGGAGGGCAGCCAAATGTCCAAACTCAAGATCGGCGTCATCATCTCGTCCACCCGTCCGACCCGCTTCGGCGAAATTCCCGCCAAGTGGATCCTGGACAAGGCCAATGAACGCCCCGAAATCGACGCCGAAATCGTCGACCTGCGCGATTTCAACCTGCCGTTCTTCGACGAAGTGGCGTCGAACGCCTGGGCTCCGAGCCAGAACCCGGAAGCCGTTCGCTGGCAGAAGAAGATCGGTGAGTTCGACGGCTTCATCTTCGTCGTGGCCGAATATAACCGCGCCATCACCGGCGCCCTGAAGAACGCTATCGATCAGGCCTATGTCGAGTGGAACAAGAAGGCCTTCGGCGCCTTTGGCTACGGTTCTGTTGGTGGCGCGCGCGCTGTCGAAAACCTGCGCACCATCGGCGTTGAAATGCAGATGGCGTCGACCCGTTCGGCTGTTCACCTGGCTGGCGGCGATTTCTTCTCGGTGCATCCTGGCTTTGGTGGCACCAAGACTCTCAACGATCTCGAAGGCTCGATCGGCCCGTCCGCCAAGGACATGCTGGACCAGCTGATTTGGTGGGGCAACGCCACCAAGGCTGCTCGCGCCGCCGAATAATTCTTGCGACGACCTCCTGGTCATCGCTTACCTGGCAGGGGCCGTTTCGAAAGGAGCGGCCCCTGTTGGTTTTGAACTATTCCTATTTTCGTCCATTGTGTGTGTCGGGCGGCGGGTGTATAGCGGCGCCCGCCCTGAAACAGCGAGAGCCCCGAAGCTCATGACGCGTACGGATAATCCCGGTCAAAAAACCGGTGACGTAGCGACCCACCAGGCCAGCCACGAAAAAACCAGTTTGCCCCTTCTCACGTTGGGGGCCATCGGTGTCGTCTATGGCGACATTGGCACGAGCCCAATTTATGCCTTCCGGCAGGCGACGCATGTGCGGCCCGGCGCGGCGTCGAGCGACATCGAGATTTTGGGGCTTCTGTCCCTCATTGTATGGGCGCTGACTCTGACGGTTGCCGTCAAATATGTGTTCTTCGTCACCCGCGCGGACAATAATGGCGAAGGCGGAACGCTTAGCCTGATGGCGCTGGCGCGCAAGACTTTTACCAATCCGCCGGTTTGGATCACGGTGCTCGGCGTTTTGGGCGCCGCTATGTTTTATGGCGATGCCCTGTTGACCCCG